>Ga0255052_10000699_pt1 | contig 26522 bp, 20 predicted proteins | sample JV7_2_21_MG_FD_188632 | JGI IMG/M metagenome (GOLD analysis project Ga0255052, IMG submission 188632) | Seawater microbial communities from Jervis Inlet, British Columbia, Canada - JV7_2_21 | ecosystem: Environmental > Aquatic > Marine > Inlet | place: Canada: British Columbia | collected...
GTCCGCAGTGCTGCTTTCGGTCAGGTCGACGTAGAAGATATTATCGTTGGCAATGTCGCTCGAATAACCGCTCACCGTGTAGCCGTCGACCGCCATGGTCAGACCAGCGAAATCATCATCCAGCGTCTCGCTGGTGGTGATCTTGATCTGGTCGATCTGGCCGTTCCCGTCACTGTCGACCGTCTCGCGCGCGTTGATCACCGGAGCGGCCTTGTCGGTGACACTCACCTGCTCGCTGCCAAAGGTGCTGAAAGCAAACGCGCCGTTTTGCGACAGGTAGGAGGCTTTGATCCAGTCGGCGGTGCGAGCTGTGTTGGAGAGGCGGACCTCGTCCATTTGGGTGACGGCATTGGTGCTCACATCATCAGCCCAACGATGCATCATGAAACTCTGGATATTCGTCAGGTCTGTGCCGAGTGCCGCTGTATTCGCTTCGACACCATCCGTATAGACCTTGAACTCACCGGCTCCAGTTCCTTCTCGTACGGCAGCGAGGTGGTGCCACTCCCCGTCTGACCCGTCCTCATCGAACTTGTTGTAACCAGGACCATACCAAGTATTGGTATTTTGACTGTTGCTTTGGTACAGATAGATCCCATCAAATGGGCCGTTTCCGAGGCTCTTGGTAAGGAAGGCATCACCACCCGCTCCACCCTTCACCCAGAAGCTCACAGAGAAATCTGAGAGGCCAAAATCAAAATCATCGACATCGCCAAAGTCGATGTACTCGGCAGATGAGTTGAACCTAACAGATCCGCCAGCCATTCCTGTGATCTGGTCATTGCTGTCCATGCCGCCCGTGTCCGTGCCGTTGTGATCATTCGACGTCGAGTCCAGGATCCCACCCGCGCCGGCCGTCGCGAAGTCCTCGCTCAAGTGGTACACGCCCTTGTGGCCTGCGTCCCAGACGCCTGCCGCGCTCGCCGGATCCGCAGTCGAGGCGGCGGTATTGTTGTAATAGAGATGGATGAAGTCGGTGTTGGTGGCTTCGAGCGATTTCACCTTCACCCAGATGGTCGCTGACTCTGACCCCACAGTGTCATCCCAGGATTCGATCTCGTAGTTCAGCTCGAAGCCATCGTCATCGACGAAGCGGATGTCCGCACCGCCGGCCTTGATCTTGTCAAAGTCGACATCGGCCGTGGTCAGCGTCACCAGGACCGGGAAGTCGGTGAGCGCTGTGGCGCTGGCCGAGTTGTCAAAAGTGATCCTGGTGCGGTTCTGCCAGTCCGTATCCCACCAGGTAGCCGTGTCGTCGCCGGCCAGCAGATTGCCGGACAGGTCGGTGGTGGCATTTTGGGTATAAGTCACATCCGGTGTCGCGCCGGTATCGAGCACGCCGTCGGTGAAGGTGATGTAGATGTCCGCGTCGTCGGCGGTATCGCCGTCGGTGGTCGAGACGAACGGATCGACGGTCACTCCAGCGACGTCCCAGTCACCGGCGCTGACGGTGCTATCGAGGATGGCCTCGGAGAACTTCACCTGGATCGCATCGATGGAACCGTCGCCGTTCAGGTCTGCCGTCTCCTTACTCAGCACCACGGCTGCGGCCTTGTCGGTGGCCACGACCCCGGCGTCCGTGGCAACCGTGGAGCCGGCGATATCCAGGTTCGAGTTGGCCGCGACGGTGACCGTCGGCGTCGCATCAGTGTCTGCACTACCGCTTTCAACCAGCTTAAGGTAAAAGACGTTATCAAGAGCTCCGCCCGCCCCAAGATCAGTTATATAGCTCGAACCGGCGTCCAGGGTGTAACCGGAGACTGTGACGTTGAGATCACTGAAGTCGTCGTTGAAGGCGCCGCTAGCGGTCATCTTTATGTGATCGACCATTCCGTCGCCGTCGGCGTCCACGGTTTCCCTGCTGGTGATGGGTAAAACGCTGAGCCAGTTCTGTTGTGCCTGTAGGTCAAAGGCGATGCTCGTTTCCACATCGCCAGTAGAATATTCCAGGTCCCAATCACCACCGAGTATTGCATGACCGGTACTGTCATCACTGGCCGCTACATCAGCACCGGTGAGTGCGCTTAAACCATCGATAAATGCCTGCCCCTCTTGTCCCTCGGCCAAATTACAACCGTATAGAAGCAGATCGGCACCATCGGTTAGAGCTGATGACCAGGCGTTAATCGACTGCTCGTAATCGGCCAGACTATTAGAATCAAGACGGCTCGCGCCAAGCGCTATACCCGAGGTATCACCGTGTGAAACGATGTGCACGGCATCAAGATTATTGTAGTTTGATAGCAAATCAGTGAGTATTTGAACACCATCGGCGGAGGGATCAATTACATGTACTTCGCGTTGTAGTGTGGGGTCGTTCTGGCTCTGTAATCCTTCGAGCAATTGATGGTAGTCGGCGATACTGCCATCGATAACGATCAATTCATTACGGATGGCATTCGGCGCTAGCTCAGCCTCGGATTCTGCAGTGGTCGGTGCTCCAAGATTGCTGATCGCCTCAAGGTCCAGAGCAGCTGGCAAGGTCAAGGATGTTTTGTTCTGGTGCGTACTTTTGTCCGGCTCGGCTGGAGCCTCCAGGGGGGGCAGCAACTCGAGATCTGATTGAAGGGGTTCGGCTTCCGGAGACCAGCCCGGCGTAAACCCCATAGCCAAATCCGCCGACAACAATAGCCGGGGTTCGACCTGCTCTACTCCGTAGTTTAGTTTAGCGCGTTTTCCCATATAAGATGGCTCTCTACTATCCCGTACATTAATAACTTACACCTGAACACAAACGGATTGACGGGAAGGGGTTTATTGGTACAGCCACAGTAACTCATTGAGAGTTCTCCTCAGTGTCATGACTCTACAAAGCATCGTCCTCGAGTTCGTTTCGCGCAGCTGTTTGTATGCCTGCACAAGCAGTCGACTCGACAGTCGCGCCGCGCGCCTCTAGTTCCAGTGCAGTAATAACGGCTTCCACTTCTACGTTCCCTGGTAAGTGAGAATCAATTCGCCAGACATTTTGGCTGCGATGTTGTGTGTAAAGCTCGGTATTGAAATGGAGGGCAGACATGGCTGTTTGGCGACGATTCGCATTGCCGAAGGTACGGTAAAAACCGAGCGAAACACGTCCGCCGTTCGGACCTTGATAAATACGTGCGAAATCTTTGACCTCGGCCAACTCAAGGCGCGCCAAAAGCGCTTGCCTCTCTTCTGCTTCAATCCCCGCGACAGCGAGCACAACATAACCACTGATTTCTTTATCGTCGACCTCACTAATCTCTACTTCAACCCCTAGTTGTTTGGCTACACTGGCTAGCTCGCGTGCGTGTGATTCATTCTCAAGCCCAGTGACGGATATGCAGGAATAGGCAGGAGCTTCAATAACTATGTTTTCGATAACCTGGCTACTGACCGCCAGGGTTTGATCAACCGCCGAACCAGGCATATCCTCTGCTACCGGCTCTAATACTTCAGATTTTGGTGCAGTTTCCTGCGACGATTCTGGCATTTTGTCCAGGTTTTCCAGAATTTCTGGTGTCGGCGTATCACTATTACGTGCAACTTGTGGCAGCAAACGCCCACTGCATTTGATACCCGCTGGTAGTTCCAGGTTCGGGTTGGGTAGTTCGAGGTGGATCCCGAAAGTAGCACTGCCTGGATCAACGACAGCATCAACCATAGTCACGGTCGCAATTCGCTCGTGTTCGGGGGCGGTTTCAGGACGAACTGCTACTTGCATACCCGGTTGCACCAATCCGAACAGCGAAAGAGGCGCGATCAGTTCAACGCGAAGCGGGTTAAGGCGAACGACGCGCAGGATAGGTTTGTCCTCGACGTACTCACCGATCCTCTTGTACTGCTCCACGACCACACCGTCTATGGGACTGCGGATCGTTTTTAGTGAGAGCACGGCATCGGCGCGACGCTTCTCTAGCATCGCCTCGTGGCGCTGATCCTCGGCGAGCTTGAGCCGTAAACGGGTCGTGTCTGCTCCCCGCTCTCCGTCTTCGCGTATTTGAAGGGACACGGTATTGTTTGCGTGCAGCGTCTGCAGCCGGTCACGACGTTGGACGTCGTAGCCAAGCTCCACTTTGCGAAGCTGGAGCTCGGCGTTGGTGGCTGCTCGGGCGTGCGTCAGCGCGACAGTCGCTTCCTCGACGCTAGACTCTAGCCGGGCCAGGACCTCGCCACGCACCACGCGCTCGCTGCGCCGCACCAGAACTTCCCCGATGATACCCGCAACGGGGCTGCTCACCTCTACCTGCTCGTCGGGAAGGATGACACACATGAGCTCACCTGCAGCCGGATCGGGTTTCACGGACGCTGCCACTAACCCTGCGGGGAGAAGCAGGAGAGCAATTAAGAATGAATAGCGCATATAATTTTTACTCATCATTATAATTAACTATAGTAATCAATCGGTAATTCACAGAAATAAGTATAGTAATCAAGCGGTAGTTCACAGAATTTCTTTGTTGTACGGCACTGCAACGCGACTACACGCCCCAGCGAGTTAGCAGTAGCCGGCGTACAGCGCGAGTTGTCTGAGCAGCAAGCGACGAGCCGGCGTGTTTAAAGCGTAGATAAACCCGAGCTCTGACAGGCAAGCGCGGTGCATCTGGTGGGAGCGTAACATCAAGGACGAACACACTGTCAGCAGCTGTGCGCCCTTCTCGGTCATTCCCATCGATAGCAATCCTGCCGCCTCCTTGTACACCGAGGGCGACGCCTGGCAGATTTCGTGTTGCTGACGGGATGCCGCCGTCGATCTGTCCAATAAAGGTGTGATCGGGATAACCTGGAAATTTCACTTGCACTACGCGAGTGTCCTCACGGACCTGGTCGATCTCATCCTGTCGCAACACCACTCTCACAGTCTGTGGGCGTTCATCAGTCACGTAGCCTAGAAGCTCGCCCTTGTGCAGGTAACGTCCCTCGAGCTGGCGCGCATCAGGAACTAGTAAGGTCCCGGCTGATGGGCTTCGTACAAGTAGCTCGGCAGCACGTTTACGGGCATTCTCAAGCTCAGCACGGTCACGCACCATCTGCTGTTCAATTACTTCGAGACGCTCACGGTTACGGAACAATGCAATATCATAGCGGGCCTGATGTTCGTCGAGACGATGCTCTAGAACCGTAATTCGCGTGCGGCTATCGGCAGCGTCCAGCGCGAACAGTGGTGTACCAGATTCAACACGGATACCACGTGGTTCGATCTGACGAATCAGGAATCCCTCCGCACCGGCACGCACTTGAGCATGTTCGGGTAACCACACAATCCCCTCCCCATAGGTCCCTGCTGGCAGTGGAACGGTAAAGGTTGAAATTGCCACAAGCGCCGCGCAACCACCGAGAACCAATGTGGTGCGTAGTTGATGCCCCGCGAGCACTGGTGAGCTTACCAGGCCAGTAAGGCCGCGCACCATCGGTAACACGAGCTGAGCAACCACCGCCCACACGCCCAGTGCGACACCGACAACGGGATATTCTTGCGCCACGAAGAGCACGATCAGAGTAAGGATTACGACCCGGTAAATTGACGAGGTAATACCATAGAGCACGAACCAGAAACGTTCTCCTGCTGCGCGCACTGGTGACTCTGCAGCCTGCGCTCCGCAGAGGTAGCGTTGTACAAGGTAGCCAAGATAACGCTTCGAGCGAGTCCCCAGATTCGGGATCTCGAGCGCGTCACAAAGGACGTAGTAACCATCGAATCGAAGTAGTGGGTTTCCGTTGAATAATACGGTCGAAACTCCACCGACGAGCACAACGTTCCAGGCAAAGTCACGCACCAGTCCCGGCTCGACCACTAACCACAGCATAAGCGCGAGCACGGCGAGAAAGACCTCGACCATAATTCCCACCGCCGCCACTGCCATACGCCTTGCCTTTTCGGGGAATGCGATCGAAGCCGATGCGTCGACGTAAGGTACCGGTATGAAGACCAGGAGCATGATGCCGATTTCGTGCACCTCACCGCCAAAGGCACGTGTTGCAAATGCGTGTCCGAGCTCGTGTAGCACTTTCACCACCAGGTAGGCTACGACCATCAACACGAGATTGTGGGAACTAAGAACATTGGCAAACGGGTCTATCATTATAGTTCCCCAGTGCGCTATGGCTACTCCGAGGCCCACCAGTACCACGGCTAGCCATACGAGGAGACCGGCCAAACTCATCACCGGCCTTATGGTCGGCAGCCATCCTTCCAGCCACGCCTGGGGATCGAGTAAGGGAATACGCTGTGAGAATGGACTAGCGAACAATCGGCGCCAGCGCAAACGGTCGTGTTGACGCCGACGTGCAGTGATGTGACTAGCGTCCGAGGAAGTCTCGGCCTCGAGTAGCTCGGCGGCGTGCAGCTCTCGAACCACTCGGGCGATGATCTCACGGGTGGGCGCAGCCTTATCGAGCTCTGTCGCCAACGCCTGGTAAATTTCATCGAGTGTGCGCTTGCCATCCATCAGCCCGGCAATTCGCCAGGCGCCCTCATCGAGCCCCATGTGACGTGTGGAGGAGCCGTCCTGAACCACGTGCCATGGCACCCCGCGATAGCAGTGCCGGTGGATTTGGACATCTGAGGCAAGTCGCGGACGTAGTGCGGCGATCGTGTCCCAGGCTGGCGCGGGGGCTGCGGCGTCCACAGGTTAAGCGACCGGGCTCCAGGCCCAAAACCAGAGACGAATGCGGTCGAGTAGCCGGTGGGTCCAAATCCACAGCAAACGCGCGCGGCCAGCATCCAGCCGGGCCGCACCCCGCATCCCGGGTCTCAGGTGCTCGGAGTTGCCAACCAGTGTGGCCTCGACTTCCAGGACGTTGCGACCTTCAGCGATCTTTGCCATGCCGTTGACCCATTCCACGCGGATATCGAACTGCTTGCCTGGGAGTGCGGCGAGCACCAGCCGGCCAGTCATTCCTAACCGCACCACGGGGACGTCGCTCTCCGTTAACTGCAGGATCACGCGGTAGCCGTCGAGCGGTGCGAGGCGGAACAGGAGATCACCTCTGGAGACCGGGCTGCCGATAGATTGACTGAGGTCGCCGCTCACCACCAGCCCATCGAATGGTGCAATGATTCGGGTGCGTTCGAGCTCGCCTTTGACTAGCGCGAGCAGGGCTTCCGTCTGTGCGATTTGGGCCTGGAGCACACGAATAGCGCCGCGGTCTAGTTCGCCGAGTGCCAGATTGTACTCGTTGGTTAACTCGTCACGTTGGCTCTCCAGGTGACGATGTTCGAGCTTGAGCGCCTCGTCGTCGAGGGTTGCGAGCGTATCGCCGGCGCGCACCCGGGTTCCGGCACGTACAAGCGCTTGTGTAACGAAGCTATCCATCGGCGCGACCAGCTGCCGTTCGACGGTTCCTTCGAGCAGCGCTTCTGCCGGGACATCATATGCTCCACTTGCGAAGCCGAGGAAGGCAAGCAGCGCCACTGCGCTTGCGGTGGCGATTTTGATACGCAGCAGACCGGGCCCGAAAAGTTTTCCAGCAATTCGTGTTGTGGTGTCGAGCATACGTGACAGTGCGCCCCGATCAGCGCGTCGTTGAGTTTCGATCGCCGGGCCGAGCAATGCCGCAAGCGTTTCTGCACGAACCACCTCATCGGTGCCCATAGGCTGATTCCGCGGTCGCAGGAGAGTGAGCGCGCCGCTGGATCGTCCATGAGCGCGCAGCGGAATGCTGCACACGGAACTGTCATCCGCGCCCGCGGAGAGACGCGCATGCGCCTCGCCTACTCGCCCCGAGAAGCCAGGCATCGCCGGCCACACGACCGTGCAGTTCTGGTCGCAGGCCTCGTTCATGGCCCTCTCAATCTGACGCACCCGATCACTACGACGATCGAAGTTGGTGCGTCCGGAGAGTGCGTGGACTCGGACTGCCTGTCCATCGTAAATACCGATCATCGCGCGGTCGACCTCGAATTCCCGGGCAAGTACAGTCGCAGCGGCGGCAGTCGCGGCACGGAAGTCCTCTGACTCGAGCACCGCCGACACAACGCTGAGCACCGGTTCGATACGCTCGTTGCGGCGCGCCGCGTCCTGATCGGCGAGAAAGGCTGGCCATGCGCTGCCCCACTTCATCAACTGGGTGACCACCGGCACCTGCGCCGTGTCGAGTCCTTCCACCTCGACCGCGACGCCGCCATACACCACACCGTCACGGCGCAACGGGCAGGCGACTACCCAGTGCGTGTCGATTGGCGCTCCGGTTTCTGTGTTGGGCTCGCGCACTTCGACGTCCTCGCTAGCCATGGCCGCGCGCAGGGTGTCCAGCACCTCTGAAGGCGCCTCAGCACCTTCGGGCCAGGTTTCAACGGTGACGAACGTGCCATCACTCACCACATCAGCCGCGAACACAGCGTGACACACCCCGGGGATCATTTGGCACTGCAACGAGAGCCAGGTATTTGCGATGATCTTGTCCATGAGCTCCTTAGTACGAATGATCCCAGGCTGCTTTTAGCGTACTTAATATATCTATTTCTAACCGTACGGACATTAATTTCCCTTGGTAGTGACACTAATACACTATATATAGATGATATCTTTTGATTTTTATCAGGCAGCGTAACTACTTCATCAAAAAACGAATGGCTGGAGTGAACCATTTCAGTCCTCTCGAATGGCCGCTGCGGGTTAAAGCAGCCGATCAGTATCGATCAAATCTGACACTGTCTGCAAGATCAGATAGCAGTCAATACACACGCCTTCAATGCCAACCCATGACCACGTTGGGATAAACGAACCCACGCTTCGTTTTAAGGCCTGGACCCATTATCATTTGTGCATAAAAGTTTCAATTTAAAACTCATAATCGATGGTTTATGATTGCAGTTTTAAGTTATAAACTAAGTCTTCGCCACGTCGGGGTATCACATGGTCGCCACCAAGAAGAAATATGCAAAGCCCGTTTACCTGGTAGACGGCAGCCGCACGCCGTTTTTGAAGGCGCGCGGCAGACCGGGACCCTTCAAACATGCCGACCTCGGTATCTTTGCCGCGCGATCGTTGCTGTTGCGCATGCCGTTTGCGGCGACCGAATGCGACGAAGTGATATTCGGTTCCACCATGCCGGGACCGGATGAAGCCAACATCGCGCGCATCGTCGCCTTGCGCCTCGGTTGCGGTGACCATGTTCCGGCCTACACGGTGCAACGAAACTGCGCTTCGGGCATGCAGGCACTCGATAACGCGGCCATGTCGATCGCTTCGGGCCGTTCCAATCTGGTATTGGCGGGAGGTATCGAGGCGATGAGCCATGCGCCCCTGCTGTTTCACCCGAAAACAGTAAACTGGCTCGCCGATTTTTGGGGCGCGAAGTCGATCGCGCAGCGGCTCAAGGTGCTGGGCGGCTTCAGACCGCGCATGCTGGCGCCGGTGATTGCATTGTTAAAAGGATTAACCGATCCGGTTGTCGGGCTCAACATGGGGCAGACCGCCGAGCAAATCGCGTATCGTTTCGGCATTACGCGTGAACAAATGGACCAGTTTGCGCTCGAAAGCCACCAAAAACTGCACGCCGCGCAACAGCAGGATGAACTCCCCGAAGTGACGCCGATTTATGATTCACGGGGCAAGGTTTACGATTTCGACGATGGTGTGCGCGCGGATTCGAGCCTGGAAAAACTCGCCAGGCTGCGCCCTGCTTTCGACAAGCCTTACGGTCTGGTAACACCCGGTAACAGTGCGCAGATCACCGACGGTGCGGTCGCGCTGGTGCTGGCCAGCGAGGCAGCCGTGAAGGAACACGATTTACCCGTGCTGGCGCGCCTGGTCAGTACCGAATGGGCTGCGCTTAGCCCCGCGGAAATGGGACTGGGGCCGGCGCATGCGATAGCGCCGTTGTTGAAGTCGCAGCGGCTCAAGGTCGGCGATATCGATTTCTGGGAAATCAACGAAGCCTTCGCCGCGCAGGTGCTCGCGGTGCTCGCCGCATTGAACGACAAGGATTACTGCAGGCAGCGGCTGGGGCTGAGGTCGGTGGTGGGGGAAATTCCACACGCGCGGCTCAATATACACGGCGGCGGCGTCAGCCTCGGCCATCCGGTTGGCGCCAGTGGTGCGCGCATCGTACTGCACCTGGCCAGGGTGCTGGAACAGAAGAACGCGCGCACCGGGGTGGCGTCGTTATGTATCGGCGGCGGCCAGGGTGGCGCGATGCTGATCGAAAGGAGTCCGTCATGAGTACTGCTACGCCTGACTGGCAAAGCCAGGTCGACGACGATGGCATCCTCTGGTTGATCCTCGATAAACAGGATACCGAAACCAACGTGCTCTCGATTGCGGTGCTGGAGCAACTCGATAGCCTGATCGACGGCGTGGTGAAGAGTTCTCCGAAGGCGGTCGTGTTCCGTTCCGGTAAGTCCAAAGGCTTCATCGCCGGGGCCGATGTCAACGAGTTTCTCGAGGTAAGCTCTACCCAGGAAGCGCTCATCATGATCAAGCGCGGGCAGACCCTGTTCAGCCGCATCGCGGCTCTGCCCTGCCCGACCATCGCCCTGATCGAGGGGTTTTGTATGGGCGGCGGCACCGAACTCGCGCTCGCCTGCGACTATCGCGTCGCACTCGACGACAGTGCAACCAAAATTGGTCTGCCCGAGGTGAGATTGGGTATCCATCCTGCCTACGGCGGCGTGGTGCGTGCCACGGCAATCGTCAATCCATTGAAATCACTGGAACTCATGCTCAGCGGACGCGCCCTGTCGGCGCGCGCGGCACGCGCCATCGGGCTTGTCGATGCCGCGCAGCCACACCGGCAGATCGAACGGGCGGTGCGTAGTATCGCGCTTTCACAACCGCAGAAGCAACGCATGCCGCTGCTCGGCAGGGTCCTGTCCCTGCCCGGCATCCGCAACCTGCTGGCCGAATTCATGAAAAAGCAGGTGGCTAAAAAAGCACCGCGCCAGCACTACCCTGCCCCGTACGCGATTCTCGACGTGTGGGCAAATTACCGCGGCAATCCGCGCCGCATGATGGAAGAGGAAGCCAACTCGGTCGCGCGCCTGATCCAGGGTAACAAGGTGCGTAATCTAATTCGGGTTTTCTTCCTGCAGACCCGCCTCAAGGGCCTGGGCGATAAAAAATCTTTTACGCCACGCCACATCCACGTTATCGGCGCCGGCACCATGGGCGGCGATATCGCTGCCTGGTGCGCCCTGCGCGGCTTCCAGGTGACCCTGCAGGACCGCGAAGCGAAATACCTGAGCAATGCCTTCAAACGCGCGCATGCGCTCTACGCCAAACGCATCAAATCCCCGTTCGAACGCAATGCCGCGCTCGACCGCCTGATTCCGGATATCAATGGCGACGGCGTGCCCCGCGCGGACGTCATCATCGAGGCGATCTTCGAGGATGTCGATGCCAAGCACGCCATCTACCGCGATGTCGAAGCGCGCATGAAAGCCGATGCGGTGCTCGCCACCAACACCTCGAGTATCCCGCTCGAAACCCTGGCGACGGCGCTAAAGCAGCCGCAGCGACTGGTCGGCATTCACTTCTTCAACCCGGTCGCGATGATGCCGCTGGTCGAAATCGTCAGGTCGGAACAGTCATCCGAGGAGACCATACAGCAGGCGATTGCGTTTACCCAGCACATCGGAAAACTGCCGTTGCCGGTGAAGAGTTCGCCGGGATTCCTGGTGAACCGGATCCTCATGCCCTACCTGGTGGAAGCCTTCACGCTCTACGATGAAGGTGTCGCGGCGGAGGCGATAGACAAGGCCGCCACCGATTTCGGTATGCCCATGGGGCCGGTGCAGCTCGCCGATACCGTGGGCCTCGATATCTGTCTGTCGGTGGCGAAGAACCTGTCCCAGGCTTATGGAATAGCGGTGCCGGCGGGGCTCGACAAGTTCGTCAAGTCGAAGCATCTCGGCAAGAAATCGGGGCGTGGATTTTATCATTACAAAAACGGTAAACCGGTGATGGATAAGGACGTTGATATCGGGGATCAGAAAATGATTCAAAATCGGCTGATCTTTCGCTTCCTCAACGAGGCCGCGGCCTGCCTGCAGGAAGAAATAGTTGCCGACCAGGATCTGCTCGATGCCGGCATCATTTTCGGCACCGGTTTTGCGCCCTTTCGCGGTGGGCCAATGAACTACAGCCTGAATGAGGGTGTCGATTCGATTATCGCGGTGATGATGGAATACGAAGAGCGTTTTGGCGAACGTTTTAAACCGGCTAAGGGTTGGGCGCGACTCGGCGATTCATAGGCCGAAAAACAGGACCTGACGTGGTCGTCAGGCGCGTTGCGGATATGGTTCCGGCAGTAAATCCGGTTCACCTGGCGCCTTTGCGGATCGCGCACTGCGATCTTTCCCGAGCAACTCCCAGAGATGCTCTCCACGCCAGCCCTCGTCGCGCTCGGCAAATATCGCGGCATCGAGCCGCGCCAACTCGCCCGCCAGTTCAGGCGATCCAAGCCTGGACTCGATATGGTGCAGGCCGCTGATGTGTGCGTCATTCCAGTGCAACCTGCCCCATTCGATCAAGGCGCGTCGTGTCTCACTGGCGTCATTTGCGTGGCAAGCGCGCCGCAGCCTTTGTCGACAACGGCGACGGTTACCGGTTAACGTGATTTTTGCACCAATACGTGCCCGCTGCCGTGTGGCGCCGAAAAACACGACAACCAGTAACAGGACAATGGTCAGTGCAATTAGCCAGGGCCAGTGACGGTATGCAAACAGTGGCAGCCCGCGCGTGGATGTGCCAGCCCGCGGTCCGGCGTCGCTGGTAAGGTTGCTATCGTCGAGCAAGGCGCCGCTGGCGGCAACCTGCACTACCCTGGATTCGATACTGGCGGCCCGTTCTACGGCCTGATCGACGTCCCACCAGGCCAGGGTTGTCGCCGGCATAACAAATTCTCCGGGTCGTTGCGGAATGATGACGAAACGTTGCTGCAGGCGTCCGACGAGCTGTTCCTCATCGAAATGATTCACGACCCTGGTGTTACGCACCGCTTCGTCCGCATAGATTTTATACTGGCTGGAGTCAGTGACCAGCAAGTCCGCTGGCAACGCCTCGGCGGGCAACCCGGCCGCCTCCATGCTCAGGGTGACGCCCAGCGAATCACCGGTTTGCAGATTATCGGGAGGCTCGTCCCATTGCAGTGCCAGCTCGAGTTGCCGAGCCGGCAACCACGGCCGGTTGTCGAATCCGGGTGGCTTTTCGCGAACAGCCAACTGCAAGTTCTCGCCCTGGCGGTAGATATAGCGTTCGGCCAGGTCGGCCCCACTCGGGATCACGCCACGGAAAGTTGCCCCGGTTACCGGCAATTGGCCGCTTGAATCCGGTGTCAGCAAGATGCTGCGTTCGAGTACATCGAAGCTTTCACCCGCGCGCAACAGGGAATATCTCGAGTCTCTGCCACTGCGAAAAATAGTCGCCCGTTCGCTTTCGGGTTCCGCCAGGCTGCCATCCCGCAGCGGGAGGTTGTGAAACAGGCGCGTGGTAACCCGGGTTTGCTGACCCGGGTATGGATTTTCAGGGGATACCTCAACTTCGATAAAGACGTTTTCGCGCGTCCGAATCGATGCCGGGGCCCGATCCACGCGCAGCAGGATGGCGTCGCTGTGATGGCTGCTGAATGCCAGCGGCGGTACGCGAATACTACCGCCGCGGCGTGGAACCATCTGGATTTTCCACTGCATGCGATGAAAGGCCTTGTTTTCGGTGAAGTGCTGGGAGACCCGTGGCTGCACATCGAGCACGATGAAATCCGCGTCCAGCTCCGTGGTGTCGATGGCGTACAACGAGAGTAAATCGACATCGTGTTCGATTGTCAGCTCCGCGATGTCACCCTCGAAAATACGATTCTGCCGCAGCGATGTGGTTTGCGCATGCGCCAGCGAGAGCAACAGGCCGAGGGTAGCGCAGATGAACTGGTAATGGCGCATACTCAACGATCCTGCTGCTGTTGGCGTTGATAGTCGCGCAGGAATTTACGCCGGTACAGTTCGCTTGAAGTCTCCGGCAAACTGCTTATCCAGCGCTCCATGAACTCCATATCGGCCGCCTGCGTCGCTTCCTGGGCGCGCAGTACAAAACGACCCGCCTCGGGATCCAGCCCATCGAAACGCTCGAATGGGTCGACCTGCCCCCCTCGTTGGGCAGCCCCGAATCCCGGCCCGAATTGCTGTTCGTCAGCGGGATTCAGCTGTAGTTCGCTGGCGATGCCGATGCGCGTTTCGTAAGCTTGCTGGGCTTCGCGGTCGTCGGTGGAGGCGTTACCGCCATCGCTATTCGCGGCATCGGCGGCGGCCGCGGATTGCTGTTCCAGAAACAGCTCGATCAGGCGCTTGTTGTAGCTCGCCACGGCCATTGCCGGATCCAGTTCCAGCGCCTGTCGATAGGCGGCGATTGCCTCGCTGAATCGTTGCAGTTGTGCGAGGGTGTTAGCGCGGTTGTAAATCGACTCGGCCGAGCCTCCCTTGTCAAATTGTTCCAGCGCCTGGTTGTAGTCGCCGTCACGGTAGTGGCTGGCGCCCCGCAGCAGTGGGTTGCCCGTCATTTGCAGGGTCGTGTCGTAGTCCGCGCGGCTATAGGCCTGGAATGCGATCCTCTCCGGGTGTATCCAGAAACCGTCCCACTCGCTGGCGTAGACCTCGCGTTCAGCCGGCGCCATCACCAGGATCAGGAGCATCCACAGCTGATTTCTCCTGAATAAAAGTAGCGTTAACGGCAACATCAACCAAACCAGCCAGGCGCCATCGTCGGCGGCTTCACGCGTGGCATCATCGGCGCGGCGATCCGATTCGACCAACTGGTTTGCATCCAGCCTGGTGGCGACCAGGTCATCGCCGCCGATGGCGGCATCCGTGATCACCATCGAACCGTTGCCGGCGAGCGCGATGCGCCGTAACAGTTCGAAATTGGTTTTCTTGATCTGGAATTCGCCATTTGCATCGCGTAGCAAGCCTCCCTTCTGGTCCAGCGAAGGCCCACCGGCTGCGGTTCCGATGGCCAGCACAGAGACGCGATGCCCTTGAGCGGCTGCCGCCAGGGCCGCCTGTACCGCAGTTTCAGCTCTGCTGTCGCCGCTGGTAATCAGCAGTATTTGTCCCTGGCCGCTGACCGATGCCTTGAGCAAATCCTGTGCGCTTGCAATCGCCTGGGCCAGGTTGCTGCCATCCTGCGGCATGGTATCGGGATGAACCGCCTCGAGAAACGCGAGCAGCGTTGCGTCATCGCGTGACAGGGGCGCCAGCACGAACGCGGAACCGGCAAACACCACCAGTCCGGTCTCGCCCTGGTAGCCGTTGCCAATGATTTCGCTGGCCGCGGCAATGGCGTGTCGATAGCGACTCGGCCTGACGTCCTGCACCAGCATCGAACTCGACAGGTCGAGCACGACAATGCGCGCACTGGTTGATTCCATGATTGGGTACGAGAGCCTGCTCCAGCTCGGTGCGGCGGCGGCTATTACACCCAGTGTCAATACACCGCCCAGGATCCAGGGATGCATGTTGCGCCCCGCTTTGTGCGCCTGCCCCCTGGTCATGTGCCGCAGCAAGCGGGTATCGCAAATTTTGCCCCACATGGATTCGCGCTGCAGGTGTCGGACATAGGCCCATATGAGCAGCCACAGCGGCGGCAACAACAATAACCACAGTGGTTGTAGAAACTGGAAGCTGGCCGGGGTACTCATGGTTGGCTCGATGTACGCGATTGCCAAAGCCTTGCGAGCAGGTGAAGCAGCATCAGCATCAATCCCGCGGACAACGGTAACAGGTAAAGTTCGTGGCGAGGCCGGTGCGACTGGTACTCGTAATCGACAGGTTCGAGCTTGTCGAGTTCGAAGTAGATTTGCTCCAGCGCGACCAGGTTGGTGGCGCGAAAATACTGCCCCCCGCTGACCTCGGCCAGGTTCGCCAACAGCCGTTCATTGAGGGCCAGGCCGGTCGGAATATTCTGCGCGCCATAGTTCAGCGCCAGGGCTTCGGCATCGGTGCCTATACCGATGGTGTGAATGGTCAAACCCTGGCGGGCGGCTGCCTGGGCCGCGACGATCGGGTTTTCGAAACCGGCCGTGTTGGAACCGTCGGTCACCAGAATCAAAACTTTATGGCGGCTTTCCTGCTTGCGCATCGACTTCACGGCGAGCCCCAGGGCATCGCCGATGGCGGTATGGCGCCCTGCCAGGCCGGTACTGATATCGGCCAGCAAATCGCCGAGGGCTTCGAGGTCGAATGTCAACGGCACGTAGGTGTAGGCATTGGTGCCGAAGAGAATGAGTCCAATCCGGTCACCGTGGCGGCGCTCGATGAATTGGCCGACGACAAGCTTGAGAACATCGATACGGCTCGCCGGTTTCGAACTGATCGTCATATCGGCCTCGCTCATGCTGCCGGATATGTCGACCGCCAGCATCAGGTCGCGACCGCTGACCGTGCGCGATATCGGATCGCCCAGCCAGAATGGACGGCATGCGGCGAGGATTAGGCAGATCCAGAAGATCCACAGGTACAATCCGTGCATGCGACTGGAGGACTGACTGATCGATCTTTCCTCGTACGGCTGGCGGCTCAACATCGGCACGGTAAGCGCCAGTTGAGTGTTTGCCGCCTTCGCCAGCAGCCTGCTGACGAGCAGCGGCAGTGGTAGTAGCAACAGCGCCCACCACCAGTCGAGACCGAGCATCAGGATCTGCCCCGTTGTTGCAGTCGTGGTTTGACCGCGCTCAGCCAACGTTCACACAGGTCAAGAATCTCGGCGGCGTCCGCATCGATTTCTCGCCCGTAAACCGAACCGCCGAAGAGCCTGCCGCTGCCACGGCTGAACTGATGATCTCCGAGACCCCGATCGAGAAACTCGAGCCAGGCTTCACCGCAGACGCTTTCCAGCTGACGTGTCGGGTAAGCCAGGAGCGCTACCTGCTTCAGCCAGCGAGACATTTTCAGCGCCAGCAGGCGCCCGTCCTGGTTGCGCAGGTAGGCGGACTTGATAAGCTCGAATTCACCTTCGGCGAGCTTTGCCAGGCGTGCGGCTCGACGCTGGCGCCGCAGCAACCAGCCGACCCCGAGCAAGGCGATGATGACACCGGCAAGCACCAGGTGGGCGGGTGCGACCAGCCACCAGGCGGGTTCAGGCGGCGACTGAATGTCTTTCAGTTGTAGTAACAGTTCCTCGGCAGTCATGTCACAGGCCCAGGCCCTGCAGGATTTGCCGGGTGATATCGCGATTGCAGGAAATCGGCAAAAGCGGAAGATTAAAGCTCGTGCACAGCGATTCGATACGCTGTCGATGATCCCTTTGTCGTTGCTTCAGCCAGTCCCTGGTATCGCTGGCTGCCATATCGAGCCCGATGCTACCCTGCTCGGTTAATACCGGGTAGTGTCCCGCGGGCCAGTCTTCCAGCTCGCAATCATCGTGTATCCAGTAGCAGCTGACCTGGTTGTGGCGGGTAATGGCCGACAGGGTCTGCAGGGTCTGCTCGTCGATACTCAAAAAATCCGAAATCAGGACGATGTTGGTCCCGGGTTTGGCGACGCGATTGAGTTCGCTCAGCAAAAAATTGAGCCGGCTCGCAAAGGGGGGCTTCAGCGGCGGCGAAATACCGGCGCGAGACAGGTGGTGGAATACCCCGAGCAGGCCCGAGCGCGTCTTGTCAGGCCTGATTTCGCTGTGCTGCGCGGGTGTTACGATAAGACCGCCAATGCGTTCGCCGGCAAAGCTGGCGAGCCAGCCGGCGTGAGCGGCCACCTGCGCCGCTGCCCAGGACTTAAAGCCGTAGCGGGTGCCGAAATACATCGATGCCGACAGGTCGACGGCGAGCAGGCAGCGGCGTTCCTTCTCTTCGGCAAATACCTTGGTGTGAGCGTCACCGGTGCGCGCCATGACGCGCCAGTCCATGGTTCTGAAGTCGTCTCCGTAAACATAGGCGCGCGACTCTTCATACTCCATTCCGCGCCCACGCAAGCGCACTTCGCGGGCGCCGCTATGGAAGCTGCTGAGGCGCCTGATTCTGGCCCCGGAGATCCCGCTGAGCAGCCCGCGCACCCTGACCAGGTCATCGACCACGATGCTGATTCCCGGAATATTGTCGGCGGCCCTAGCCCGCATATATCACCGTTTTACGTCGCGAGGGCGTCGCAAAGACGCTGTGGCACGCCGCACGGACCAGAGGTCCGCGCCGGCGTAGTTACACTACGTTTAGCGGGCCGACGGGAGTACGGCGTGCAACAGTGCGCTTTGCGGCGTCCGCAGCAGGAAATCGGTGATATATGCGGGCTTACCATGTTCAGGTCATCATGCAGGCGCCGTTAAGTCACCGGCACCCTGGCCAGCAGCTCGTCGACGACTGCATCGACCGTGACCCCGTCTGCTTCGGCCTGGTAGGTGAGCAGGATTCGATGGCGCAGGATTTCGTGGGCCAGTTTCTGCACGTCTTCGGGTGACACGTAGTCGCGCCCCTCGAGCCAGGCCAGTGCCCGCGAACAACGATCAAAGGCCAGGCTGGCCCGTGGACTGGCGCCGTACTGAATCCAGCCAGCAAGCTCGTCCGAGTAAGGCTGCGGGTGCCGGCTGGCATCGACCAGTTGCGCGATGTACTGTTCCACCGGTTCGGCGATAAACAGTTCCAGAACCTGCGCGCGGGCGGCAAACAACAGCTCCTGCGATATGGGTAAACCTGGGGGCAATCCTGAGGGTGAACCTGCGGGCTGGCTCATCGCCTGCTGCTCCTGCCGGGTTTCCGAGCGCACCTGGCGCATGATGTCGACTTCGCGGTCGACCTCGGGATAATCGATGGTTATCTTCAACAGGAAGCGGTCGAGCTGGGATTCGGGTAGCGGGTAAGTGCCCTCCTGTTCGATCGGATTCTGGGTCGCCATGACAAAGTACAGGCCCGGCAAAGGGTAGGTATTCTTGCCGACCGAAATCTGGCGTTCTTCCATCGACTCGAGCAATGCGGACTGCACCTTGGCGGGCGCGCGGTTTATTTCATCAGCAACGATAACATGATGAAACAACGGACCGGGCTGAAAGCTGAAACTGCTGTCGTGGGGCCGGTACACATCGGTACCGGTGAGATCGGCCGGCAACAGGTCGGGCGTAAACTGAATGCGCTGAAATTCGCCTTGCAAGCCGCTCGCCAGTGTTTTCACGGCCCTGGTCTTGGCAAGCCCCGGCGGCCCTTCGACGAGTATGTGTCCATCGGCCAGCAGTGCCACCAGCATTCTGCTCAGAAGCTGCTCTTGACCGAGTATGCGGGAGCCCATGTAGTCCCGCAGCGCCATGATCTGTTCGCGTGGTGCCGTCGATGTCGATTCGGACATTGGGTCGCTTGTTTTCCATTGTTGAGAGAATGCCGTCTGCCGTCTGCCGGTGTCGGCATCGGGTCTTAGCGCAGCATAAACACCCTGTCACCGAATTTCCAGCCTGTAACGGACTCGACTGCGGGCTCCGGCATGTTGCCTGGGATAGTGTTTAGTTCAGCCCAAACAGGCGATTTGCATTCTGGTAGGTGGCGCAGGCGAGTGTTTCCAGTGATTCATCACGAATTTCGGCGAGTTTCGCGGCGACCAGTCCGACGCGGCCCGGGTGATTGGTTTTACCCCGGTGTGGCGCCGGCGAGAGCCAGGGCGCATCGGTTTCGATCAGCAGCCGCTCGAGCGGTATGCGTTGCGCCATATCGCGCACGTTTTGCGCCTGCTGAAACGTGACTATTCCCGAAATGGAGATGTAAAATCCCAGTTCGATCGCGGCGCACGCCATTTCCCAGTCCTCGGTGAAGCAGTGCAATACGCCGCCGACCTGGTCGGCGCCGTGGCGGCGCAGTAACTCGAGCGTATCCTCGCGTGCATCGCGCGTATGAATGATCAGCGGCAATCCGCATTCACGCGCGGCCTCGATATGGGTGACGAAGCGATTGCGCTGCCAGTCAAGGTCACCGGACTGGTGGAAATAGTCGAGACCGGTTTCGCCGATGGCGACTACCTTGTCGTGTCGGGCCAGCTCACACAGTCTCTCGACGCTGGGTTCGGTCGTATTTTCGTAATCCGGGTGCACGCCGACACTACAGAAAACCTGGTCGTAAGGCTGCATTTGCCGGTGCATCGTGTCGAATGACTCGAGATCGACGCCGATACACAGCAGGCGCGTGACCTTGGCCTGCGCGATGGTTTGCAGCAAATTATCGAAATCATTGTCGAATTCACCGAGATCGATCCGATCCAGATGGCAGTGCGAATCAAAAAACATCGTGCTTCCCTGCGGGAGGGTTGGTTACATGGTGTGCGTCGGGCGATCGGCCTGTAATGCGCCGGCGAGGAAACCTTCGATCTTGTTGCGGGTGGTGCCGTTGTCCTGCGAGCTGAACTGCACGCCGATACCGGCGGACTTGCTGTTTTGCGCATCCTGCGGGGTTACCCAGATGATCTTGCCCGCGACCGGCAGGCGCTCCTTGTCATCCATCAGGCTCAGCAGCATGAATACCTCGTCGCCGAGCGAGTAATGCTTGTTGGTCGGAATGAACAAGCCTCCATTTGTAACATAAGGCATGTAAGCGGCGTAGAGCGCGCTCTTGTCCTTGATGTTGAGGGAAAGTATACCTTGACTGCCTGGGGCTCCCATCAGATCAATCTCCGCGTAAGTATTTGTTTTAATGATATTAGCACGTCTTCTAGCTGAAGTTGAAAATCGAGATTATTTTCTTCCACCTGCAATTGCTGCTGGGCGCGCTGGCGTAACTCCAGTAATCGTTGTGCCCTGCCCCGGTCTTCGCCAGCGCTTGCATTCGCTTCGCTATCGGTGCCGCTTGCCTGGTAGCAATAGGCGTTCAATGTCATCTCGATGAGGCGTCGCGTGATCGCGGCTTCAGCGGATAGCAGGCCCTTGCTGAGCTCACTGGCGCTGAGCCCGCCGCGCAGAAAAGTAGCCAGGCGAGACTTGAATTTTTCCACCAGGCCGGCGTAGTCCTGCTGCTGCAGCTGTAGTGCCAGCAGCGGGTCCCCGGCGGCAAATTGCAGGTACTTCTGTGCCATCGAGGCATCGATGCCCTGCTTGTCCAGCCATTCCAGCGCCAGGCTGGCCGCGGGTGGTTTTATCGTCCAGGTTTGACAACGACTGCGCAGCGTCACCGGGAGGCGCCCTCGACACTGCGTCAGCAGCAATATCAAAACCTGCGCTGCCGGTTCTTCCAGTGTCTTCAACAGCGCATTGGCACTGGACTTGTTCATGGATTCGGCCGGATAAATCGCAGCAATTTTCAGGCGATCGTATTTGCGCGTTAACGATACCTCATGTATCAGTTTACGTATCTGCTCTATCTTAATGTTTTTGTTAAGTTTTTTAGATTTGCCATCGTATTCCAGTGTGACCCTGCTGAAATCGGCATAGGTGCCCGCCGACATCATCCGGCAAGCCTCGCAAACGCCGCAGACCGACAGGTTTTCGGGATTATCGCAAAGCAGCAACATCGACAGGGTCTGCGCAAGATCATCGATGCCATGCTCGCTGCAGGTATCCACCAGCACCGCATGGGGTAAATGCCCTTCGTTCCTGAGTTGCAGCGCGTGTTGCAGGACATCGCCTTGCCAGGGTAACAATGAAGGTTTGCGCTGCTCCATGATCAAACCTGGCCGGAGGCTTTCAGCTGTAGCGTAAAGTGCTCATTCACGGCGCTGACGATGTCGGCATTGACGCTATCGATATCCTGATCGGCATTGATGACCCGGTAGCGTGCCGGGTCGGTCGCGGCAATTTGCAGGAAGGCAGCGCGTACCCGGGCGTGATACTCGCTGCCTTTTTTCTCGAACCGATCCTCGTCGTCACCGCGCGCGCGCGCCCGCGCCAGTGCGATCGACTCGGAAATATCGAGAATGAGCACCAGCGCCGGCTCGAATTCGCCGACCACGAGACGGTGGACCTGCTCGACCGTGGCGAGGCCCAGTTCACCGGCGATGCCCTGAAAGGCGCGGCTGGAGTCGGCGTAACGGTCGCTGATGACCCAGTTTCCCGCCGCCAGTGCCGGCCAGATGGTGTCGCGCAGATGCGAGCGGCGCGCGGCGTACATCAACAGTAACTCGGTCATCGCATCCCATTTCTCCGGTTCGCCCTTGACCAGTAGCTGGCGAATTTCTTCTGCCGCGGCCGAGCCACCAGGTTCTCGCGTCAGAATGGCTTTATCACCGGTGTCGATCAGCGCCTGCAAGAGCCGCTGCGACTGCACGCCCTTGCCGGATCCATCGACTCCGTCGATAACGATCATGCGATTCTGTTCGGGGCTGGAATTCACGACTGTACTTTCACCTGGTTACTATTTTTTCCTGTTCAACTGGTAACGACTGACCGCGGCATTGTGTTCGTCCAGCGTGGCCGAAAACTGGTGCGTGCCGTCACCTCGTGAAACGAAATACAGGGCATCGGTTTGCGCCGGATGCAAGGCCGCGTGAATCGCTTTGAGCCCGGGCAGCGCGATCGGCGTTGGCGTCAATCCGGCGTGCAGGTAGGTATTATACGGCGTGTCTTTTTTCAAGTCGCGGAAACGTATGTTGCCGTCAAATTGCGGGCCAAGCCCGTAGATGATGGTCGGATCGGTCTGCAGGCGCATGTTGCGCTTGAGGCGCTCGATGAAGACCCCGGCAATCAGCGGGCGCTCAAATCCGGCACCGGTTTCCTTCTCGATAATCGAGGCCAGCGTCAGGGCTTCGTAACTCGAAGCCAGCGGCAATCCGGGCGCGCGTTGCTCCCATTCGCGCTGCAAGTGCTTTTGCATCACCTGGTATGCGCGCTTGAGGAAGTCGACATCGCTGCTGCCCTTGGGGAAACGATAGCTGTCCGGGAAAAACCTGCCCTCGGGATGCTGCCCCGGGTACCCCAGTTGCTGCATGATTTCCGCATCGGTTTTATCTCCCAGGGTGTGCTCGAGGATCGGGTCCTTTGCCAGCACCTCGAGCAGCTGGCGGAATGACCAACCCTCTATGATGGTGAAACCGTATTGAATGGCGTTGCCGCGCGTAAATTTATCGAGCAACTCGTCAGCGGTAATGCCGGGATCGATCTGGTACTCGCCGGCACGCACGCGCGTCTCGAGGCCCCTGACCTTGGCCAGCAGGATGAAAAGCCAGGGATCGTTGATTACTTTCTGACGCGTCAGGTCCTGGGCGATGGACTTGATATTACTGCCGGAGCGAATCAGGAAAATGGTGGGCTGGGAGCTTAACGGAATTGCGCCGTGCTGGAATCGCAAAAGCTGAAAAACCAGCAGCGCGATCATCAGGAATATGGCGACGAGACTCCAGGCAAACAGGCGTTTGATGAATTTATACATCGGTTTGTACCCGAAACACCGTTGTTACCAGCGGCAGATGGTGACAACAGCGTTGCCGTAAACCCTTTGCCGCCAGATCAGCTGATTTCCGGTAACACCTCACGATGCATTGCAAGAGTACTAAATCAACTTGAAAACGCAGGTGCCGTTGGTTCCACCAAAACCGAACGAGTTCGACATGGTTACCTTGAGGTTGGCCTGCCGAGCGGTATTGGCAACGTAATCGAGATCACATTGCGGATCCTGGTTTTCCAGGTTGATGGTCGGTGGCACAACCTGGTCACGTAACGCCAGGATTGAAAATATCGTTTCGATGCCACCAGCGGCTCCGAGCAGGTGCCCCGTCATTGACTTGGTCGAACTGATTAGCGTCTTGTAGGCGTGATCTCCCAGGGCCAGTTTGACGGCATTGGTTTCAGCGATGTCACCCGCCGGAGTCGATGTGCCGTGGGCGTTGATGTAATCGATGTCTTGCGCGTTCAGTCCGGCGTCATTCATCGCGTTCAGCATGCAACGCGAGGCGCCTTCTCCTCCTTGCGAGGGCGCGGTCATGTGGTATGCGTCACCGCTCATGCCATAGCCAACGAGTTCACAGTAGATATTGGCGCCGCGTTTTTTAGCCATCTCGTACTCTTCTAGCACGACGACACCGGCGCCGTCACCGAGTACGAAACCGTCGCGATCACGGTCCCAGGGGCGGCTGGCCGCTTCCGGGTCGTCGTTACGGGTCGATAATGCCCTGGCCGCGGCGAATCCACCGACGCCGAGCGCGGAGGTCGCCATTTCGGAGGCACCGGCCACCATGATGTCGGCATCCCCGTAGGAAATCATACGCCCGGCGTCGCCGATGTTATGCGCACCCGTGGTGCAGGCGCTGACGATCGAGATATTGGGGCCCTTGAGGCCGCGCATGATCGACAAATTACCCGATACCATGTTGATGAGCGAACTGGGCACGAAGAACGGTGATATCTTGCGTGGTCCACCCGCGACAAAGGCGTCACGATTTTTTTCTATGGACGGCAGTCCGCCGATTCCGGAACCAATTGCGACACCGATACGCTCGGCATTTTCTTCGGTGACCTCGAGGCCCGAATCGTCCAGTGCCTGAATGCCGGCGGCAATACCGAAATGGATAAAGGTATCCATTTTTTTGAGGTCTTTTGGGGGAATGTACTCGGTCGCATCGAAGTCTTTCACCGAGCCTGAAATTCGGGCCGAAAAATCACTTGCGTCGAAGGCAGTGATTGGGGCGATGCCGCTTTTGCCGGCAACAATATTCTTCCAGGAATCTTCGACGGTATTCCCGACTGGAGTTAATAATCCGAGACCCGTTATTACGACGCGACGTTTTGACAAGACATGTTCCTCTTCAAGTGTGCATTTCGCCTAAATATCATAATGCAAAATGAAAATGCCGCCTAACATGCTAGATGATAAGCGGCATCCATCGATTCGAGTAGCTTTCTACAGGTTGGCGTTGACGTAGTCGATAGCGAGTTGAACACTGGTAATTTTTTCGGCTTCTTCATCGGGAATTTCGGTTTCGAATTCCTCTTCCAGCGCCATAACCAGCTCTACAGTATCGAGAGAATCAGCACCGAGATCATCGACGAAGGATGCCTGGTTGGTTACTTCCTCTTCCTTGACGCCTAATTGTTCTGCAACAATTTTCTTAACACGTTCTTCTACAGAGCTCATTTTGAGAGTTTCTCCTGTTTGATAAATCGAAAAGCTTGTAAGCTGCGATATTGTATTGAAAACCTTGAATAGTTGCCACAAATGTTGAAATTTTTTTTAAAACATAAAAAGGCTTAAAAATCATGTATTTAGTTGATTTTACGCAACTTTTTCCTATGCCATATACATTCCGCCGTTGACGTGAATCGTTTCACCGGTGATGTAGGCAGCCGCCGGAGAAGCCAGAAACACGACTGTGGCCGCGACTTCATCGGCGCTTCCGAAACGACCCAGCGGGATTTGCGCGGCCAGTGCGGCACGCTGTTCTTCGGCCAGCTCGCGCGTCATATCGGTGTCGATAAAGCCGGGCGCGACCGTGTTTACGGTGATATTTCTCGAGCCGATTTCACGCGCCAGTGATTTACTGAATCCAACCAGTCCCGCCTTGGCGGCGGCGTAGTTGGTTTGCCCGGCATTACCGGTTGCGCCGACAACCGAGGAAATATTGATGATGCGCCCGTTGCGCTTCTTCATCATCGCGCGGATAACCGCCTTGCTCATGCGAAAAACCGAGCTCAGATTGGTGTTGATGATGTCATCCCACTGTTCGTCTTTCATTATCATCAACAGGTTGTCCCGGGTGATGCCGGCATTATTCACCAGGATGTCGGGCGCGCCGTAAGCGTCGTTTACCTGTTTCAGGCAGTTGGCGATCGATTCCGCGTCGCCCACATCGAGCACCATGCCGGTGCCTTTTATACCGTTTTCGGAAAATGCACCGCTAATGCTGTCGGCGCCCGCCTGGCTGGTGGCCGTACCGATAACCGTCGCTTGTTCGGCGCCAAGCGCCCTGGCAATGGCCTGTCCGATGCCGCGACTGGCGCCGGTAACGAGTGCAACTTGATCATTCAGCATTTTGCAGGTCTCCAATTGATTGTTGGCTTTGCACACAGGAAGCAGCGTCGAATATGGCAAACGCCTGCATCGACTTTTCAATCCGGCGCGTGAGTCCGGTCAGCACCTTGCCCGGTCCGCATTCGATCAAAACATTGACGCCCTGGCGCTGCATGCCCTGCACGCTGGCGACCCATTCGACGGGGCTATAGAGTTGTAGCTTGAGGCGTTCCCGGATTTCATCGACCGAACTCGCCACGCTCGCGCCGTGGTTGTGGATCACCGGGACACGGGGTGGCTTTATATCGACCGCTTCAAGTTCGCCGGCGAGCTGTTCGGCGGCATTTCGCATCAAAGAGCAATGCGAAGGCACGCTGACGGGTAACGGCCGGGCGCGCCGGGCGCCGAGCTCCTTTGCTTTCGCCATCGCAGCCTCGACCGCAGCAGTTTCACCGGCGATGACGACCTGCCCCGGCGCATTGAAATTGACTGCATCGACGACGCCGCTAGCGACGCTCGCGCAGGCCGCGCGCACTTCGTTGTCGTCGAGACCGATGATGACGGCCATCGCGCCCTCGCCTTCGCCGACCGCGCTTTGCATCAGCTGGCCGCGGCGTGCCACCAGGGCCGCCGCATCGCGCAAGGCGAGGCTGCCGGCACACACCAGCGCGCTGTATTCGCCGAGACTGTGTCCGGCCATCAGCGCCGCCGCCGGCATGCCGGGTTGTCTACTT
>Ga0255052_10000700_pt1 | contig 26483 bp, 24 predicted proteins | sample JV7_2_21_MG_FD_188632 | JGI IMG/M metagenome (GOLD analysis project Ga0255052, IMG submission 188632) | Seawater microbial communities from Jervis Inlet, British Columbia, Canada - JV7_2_21 | ecosystem: Environmental > Aquatic > Marine > Inlet | place: Canada: British Columbia | collected...
GCCGACCGCCCTGTCCTTCTCGGAAAACTCCGTCAGCATCGAGTCAAGCGTACACACCAGGCCGGGCACGCCTTTCTTGAACTCTGCCTCATCGAGGAACAGCACTCGTCCGGTGACAGGTACCTGCCGTACGATCTGTCGCACGGCTGCGATGCGATCGTAGAGCGCATGTTGCGGGTTGGAAAACGTGAATCGATGATCATCGGCAATGACGGTCCAGTCCTGCATTTTGTCGCTGCCGAAAACCGCACCACTGACGTCCTTGATGTCGACGATCAACAATCCTTCCGACGTCAGAAGCAGATGATCGATCTGAATCTCTCCTTCTTCTGCGTTGGGGATTATCAGCTCATCGATCCGGTCGTAGGCGATCGTGTTCAGGACTTTCTTCAATCTGCGGGATTTTCGGAACCGCCGCTGATAGACGACAAGAAAGGCCATCAGCATTAGCACCAGCAGGAACGGCAGCAGGTAGGCTTGTGGAAAGTCAGTCGGGAAGATGTCAGTCATTGGGGCTCATTTATCGCCCGGCCTTTCGCTGGCGTCAAGACGAAATCGATAGTGAAGTGCATTCTTTAGCGAGTCTATGTCGGCATCGATAGATACAGAGCGGCTTGGCTTCGACTGAATTGACAGCAAGGGGCCAGGTAACGGGATTTCGGCACCAATCAATGGCTCGACGATCAGCTCGAATTTCGCAGGATGCGCCGTCGCAACAATGATCCAGTCACTGTCCTGCCGCTCTTTCTCGGTCATTTGCTGATATGCATGACTCGCCGTTGCGGTATGTGGGCAAATCGCTATGCCAAAGTTTTGATAATTCTGTGCGATCTGCTTTTCGATGTCCGCGTCGCCGACCGCGAATACACGAATAAGCTCGTTCAGTTCGTCGGCTTCGCCGATCAGATTCCTCAATCGCTCCATGTTGCTCGGATTGCCGACATCCATTGCCGAGGCAAGCGTAGCGATGCTGTCGCGCGGCAGCCATTCCGATCCTGCCAGAAAATCAGCAATTATCCGATTAGCATTTGTGGCAAGGACGATCTCGCCGATAGGCAAGCCCATTTCCCGGGCCATGATGCAGGCAAGCGCGTTGCCCAGGTTGCCGGTCGGCACGACGTAGCCGGGCTTCCGCCCGGTCTCGCGCAGGTACCGCAGGCTGCTTGCTGCGTAATAGGTAGCTTGTGGCAATAGGCGTCCGATATTGATGCTGTTTGCCGAGCTGAAGCGATATTGATCGCATAAGGTCTCGTCCGCCATCGCCGCCTTGACGAGCGCCTGACAGTCGTCAAACGAACCCTGCACCGCGAGAGACAGGACATTGTCGCTCCAGCAGGTGAGCTGCTGCGCCTGTCGCTCCGAGACACGGCCGTCCGGAAACAGCACGACGACGTGAATGCCGGGCCGTTGGTCAAATGCTGCGGCTACCGCGCCGCCGGTATCACCGGATGTTGCGACCAGGATCGTGAGCGGCGTTTCAGCGTTTTGATTGAGCCTGCAAAGACAGGCCGCGAGAAAGCCGGCACCGACATCCTTGAACGCTGCAGTCGGCCCGTGAAAGAGCTCGAGCATGGCCACCTTGCCATTCGATTCAGGCAAGGGTATCAACGGGATCGGGAAACTGAATGTCTCGCTCAGAATTTCGTCGAGGTCCGCGGCAAGACCAGAGTCCTCAAAAAACGGCGTCAACAGAATCCTGGCGATATCGATTGTGGAATCGGCAGCATCGAAGTCATCGATTCGAAACTTCGGCAAAGCTTCCGGCACGTGCAAGCCGCCATCGGCAGCGATACCGCTGAGAAGCGCATCGTCCAGAGTTACTGCTTCAGCACCTCGGGTGCTGAGGTATCTCATTGCGCGTCTTCCACGCGCGCACCCGGCGCTGTCATCGGGCAGACCCAGGACTGGCATTCGAGACCGAATGTACGGCAAGCCTGCTCCATTGCCATGGCAACGTTTGATGCGTTGGAGTCCTTGACGAGCGCGAATATGCTCGGCCCGCTGCCTGATATCGATGCGCCGAGGGCATCCGCTTTCATCGCCGCCTCCTTGACGGCGTCAAAGCATGTGATCGTGGCGGCGCGCTGCGGTTCGATGATGACGTCGTGAAGGCTCTGCCGAATCAGATCGTGATCATCGCTGGCGCATGCGGCGATAAATCCGGCCAGGTATCCCTGTTGCGAAAGCCACTGCTCCATGGAATATCCCCTGGCCAGTGATTTTCGTGATTGCCCGGTATGGATTTGCAGTTCGGGGTGCACGAGGACGCTTGAGATCCCGGTAGGCGTCGGTAGTTTGATTGCCCTCGGCAACAATACCGGCGGGCAAAGCACCAGACCTCCGATCAGGCTGGGAGCGACGTTGTCGGCGTGCGCGCCGCCACTTGCATATGCCTCACCCTCGAGCGCGAATGGCAAGAGATCCTCGTGTGCCAGCGGCTCCGGCAAAACGGCATTCACTGCCACCGCAGCCGCGACAGCAGATGCCGCCGAGCTTCCCATTCCGGATTGGAGTGGCACACCTTTACGAACGATCATGTCTATCCCGGACGAATCTCCATGCGCCTCCCATAAGGCACGCGCGGCGATGGATGCCGTGTTGTGATCCGGATCAGTAGAAAGATACGGATGTATCTCGCCATCGAGACCCCGCACCTCCAGGATATTGATGCCCGGCGTGCCACTTTTTCTCACCGATACGCGATCGCCGACGCCGGCAAGCGCGAGTCCCAGCATGTCAAAACCGACACAGACATTTCCGATCGACGCCGGTGCGAACGCCGTGATCATCGAAGCATCGTTCATCCTAATCGCCGCCTCCCAGGTAGCTCGAAAGGCGTAACAAGTCGGCGAATATGCCGCCGGCCGTCACAGCCGGGCCGGCGCCAGGGCCCTGTACTACGAGTGGGTTTGCAGAGTATCTGTCGGTTATAAACTGCACGATGTTATCGGTCAGGTTGATGTTGGTAAAAGCATGACCGGATTCGACCATTTCAAGGCCTACCGATGCCTCACCTTCGGCATTCAGTCTCGCCACGTAGCGCAATTTCCTGTTCTGTTTGCCTGCTTCCTCATATAAATCGAGCATCAGATTGTCGTAGTTCGGGAGTTGGTCCAGGAAGTCATCAATACTCAGGTTGCGAAGCTCCTCCGCCACCAGGTTTTGCACTGGAAAGTCCCCGATCTCGATCGTCTGGCCTAATTCCCGCGCCAGAATCGTGAGCTTACGGGCGACGTCCATTCCCGAGAGGTCGTCACGAGGATCCGGCTCGGTATAACCACTTTCGCGCGCCTCGCGGACGATTCCCGAAAATGGGCGGGACCCGTCATAGATGTTGAACAGGTAGGCAAGCGTGCCGGATAAAATGCCTTCAACTGAACGTATCTGATCGCCGGTGCTGACGAGATCGCGCAGCGTGCTGATCACCGGCAATGCCGCGCCTACTGTTGTCTCATAGAGATAATGGGCACTGCCTTGTTTCGCAGATTCACTGATCGACTCGTAATACGCATAGTCGCTGCTAAACGCTTTCTTGTTTGGCGTAATGACATGCACGCCCCTGTCCAGCCAGCCCGGATACCGTCTGGAAATCGCTTCGCTGGCGGTGCAATCGATGATCACGGCGTGAGGCAGATGTTCAGCATTTACGTGACGCTCGAACCGCTCCAGGTCGAGATCCTCTCCGTCGTCATCGAAGTTACCGTTCCAACTCGCCAGATCGATTCGGCGCTCGCCGAGCAACATTTTTTCTGATCGTGCGATTGCGCGAACGCGAAGATCAAGATTGAAATCGTCTATCAATCTCTCGCTTTGTGCCTGAATCTGGTCGATCAGAGTACCACCGACCGTTCCCGGGCCAATGATGCCGATGGATATCGTCTTCGAGGACAGATAAAAACCTGAGTGCGCTGCCCGAAGCGCCCTGATCGCATCGTCTGAATCAACGACGACGGAAATGTTGCGCTCCGAGGACCCCTGTGCGATTGCTCGAATGTTTATGCCGGCGCGGCCGAGGGTGCCGAAAAACTTGGCTGCAAGTCCGGGCGAGCCGGCCATGCCATCGCCCACGACTGCTACGATGCTTTGTGCGTCTGTCGTCTCGACCCGTTGTATCTGGCCGCTTGCCAGTTCGTCGGCGAAGGCATCACTGATGACACGTTCGGCGCGGTCGGCAAGTTCCTGAGGCACGGCAATACAGATCGAGTGTTCGGAACTGGCTTGCGATATGAGAGTTACTGAAACACCGGCATTCTTGAGCGCGGCAAAAAGCCGGTCGGCGGTTCCCGGAACGCCGATCATGCCCGAGCCCTCGAGGTTGACTAACGCCATGCCGCCGATCGCCGTGATGCCCTTGATCTGCTCGTCCGGATTGGCCTCGGAATTGATCCGGCTGCCAGGATGATCCGGATCGAAGGTATTCCTGATAATGACCGGAATATCATTTTCTATCGCCGGTCCGAGCGTCTGCGGGTGCAAGACTTTTGCGCCGAAGTAAGCGAGCTCCATCGCCTCGCTGTAGGAAAGCTGATCGATGACGCGAGCTTCGGGCACCTTGTTCGGGTCTGCGCTCATGACGCCATCGACGTCGCTCCAGATACTCAGCTCACTTGCCCGGGTGAGTGCTGCAAAAATCGCGGCGGAGTGGTCGCTGCCGTTTCGGCCCAGGGTCGTTTGCAGACCCTGCTCATCTGAAGCGATGAACCCCGTAATCACTGCGATGCCTTTGAAATCCGGATCGAAGAATCTGGCGAATTTCTCTCGCGATTCATGCCAGAGAACAGTCGGCCCAAGACCGCTCTGACTCACGGTTACAACCTTGCGTGCATCGATCCAGGTTCCGCCCCGTTCGTTACCCGCCATTTGTTCCAGCACTTTGGCAAGCAGCCTTGCGGACCAGATTTCCCCGTATCCGGCAACGACGTCGCGACTTCGCTGCGGCGCGGATTTGACCAATGCGATCGAACGCAGGATGTCTTCGATATCGCTGGCATCCTGTCCCCAAAGATCAAGAAGCTCAACCAGATCATCGCCTTTGACAAGTTCTCGGGCGGCGCCGGCGTATCGATCGCCGATCAGATGCAAGTCACTGCTGAAGCTGTCGTCATCCTGCTCAGCAAGCGCGGCCAGCCGCAGGAGTTTGTCCGTCATGCCGCCCATCGCTGATACGACAGCACCAATGCTCGATTCCGGCTGATCGCTCAGAATCGCCGCAACACGACGAAAGCAATCCGCATCGGCGAGGCTGCTGCCACCGAACTTGTGAATTTTCCAGCGATTTTGCGCCACTACAGTCGAAACCCGGCCAAACAAAGGCGCTAATGATAGCGGCAGACGCTGCAATCGTCGCGTGTTTTCTAAGGAAAGAGATTCGTGGTGGGGGCAGTAGGAATCGAACCTACGACCAGCGGCTTAAAAGGCCGATGCTCTACCAACTGAGCTATACCCCCATGCGAGTGCCGGGCGGGATGATACCGAACCGCGGCCAAATGACAAGCCAGGCATTATTGATTACTGGCCGTCGGTGTCCATCCGTTTTATGCGTTGTTCGGCCAGCCTTGCGGCGGTCGTGTCAGGATAGTCGGCCTGCACACTGGCGAGTGCGCTTCTGGCGTCGTTGAAGCGCTTTAGTTCGTAGTTGCAATAGCCGACCTTGAGAAGCGCATCGGGGACCTTGCGTGACGTTGGATAGCTATTAATGACCTTTTCGAATTCCGAGAGTGCCTCATCGTATTGTTGCGTCACGTAATACGATTCTGCGAGCCAGTACTGGGCGTTGTCCGCGAGCTGACTGTCGGGATAACTGACCAGAAATTGCTTGAATGCCATCGCTGCCGGTTCGTAACGTTGTCCTTTCAGTAATTCGAACGCTGCCTGATAGTTGTCGCGATCAGAACCACCCGGTACCGGCAATTGACCGGGCGCAAGGGAGCCGCCATCGAGTACGCTCACGGGACCCGAAGAGCCACGTGTCATGCGTTCCAGATTCTGAATTCGCATGTCGAGATCTGCATAGAGTTCACGATCTCTCTCCGCTGAGCTTTCTGCCTCGTGCTCGAGTGACTCGGTCCTGCCCCGCAAATCAGCGGTCTGTTGTTGCAACTCGTCCGTCTGTACCGTGAGATCGACGAGGCTACCGCTTGCAAGTACGCGTTCGACCGCAGCAAGTCGACGATCGAGCTCATCGAGCTTTAGCAGCACCGGGTCATCTGCCTGTGGCGTCAAAGCACAACCTGCCGCAAGAATCGGCAGGATTGCGCCTGATACCAGAGTTTTCAGTCTGATCACGCTTTCGAGACCCTAGTTAACGTACTTGATCTCGACGCGCCGATTCTGCGCCCAGGAATCCTCATCGCTGCCCATAGCCGCCGGACGTTCTTCGCCAAAGCTCACTGTGGAGATCTGATTTGAAGATCCGCCCTGGATCAGGAGCATGCGGCGCACGGCTTGTGCACGACGCTCGCCGAGCCCGATGTTGTATTCGCGCGAGCCACGTTCGTCCGCATGACCTTCGAGGCGAACCTTTGTGCGCGAATTGTTCGACAGCTTGCCGGCATGTCTGGCGAGCAGATCGCCGTATTCCGGCCTCAAGTCCGACTGATCGAAGTCGAAATAGATGATCATGCCCAGTTCGGCATCGAGATCCGACTCCATTTCTTCTCCGCCCATGCCGGAGCTGCCGTCATAGCCGCTCGTGTCGCCAGCGTTGCTGCTGTCCATGCCGCCATCGCCCGCGTCGGGATCCGGAATCGAATTGGAGGCACAGCCCGTCACGATCGCTGCCACCAGGCTGATCAGGAGTATTCTGTATTGGCTCATTTCACTGTCCTTTCGTTGTACTGGATACCCAGCATTAATCTTTTAAATCAATAAATTATCGATACTATCTAATCTAAATTCTATATCTGTTACAGGCGCGGGAAGGGTGACCAGACCGGTTCACGCACATCTGCACCGCCCGATCCCATGCGTTGTCTGATCAGGCCATCTGCCGATACCGTTTCGAGAACGCCATTCCTGCCTGCTCGCGTCGCGTAAATCAGCGTATCGCTGTTTGGAGCAAAACTCGGTGACTCATCCTGACTCCCGACAGAGAGAATCAGGAAATTGTCATTTTCGAGATCGAGGACCCCGATCCTGTAATTGCCGCGATCCAGATGCACCAACGCCAGCTTGCTGCCATCCGGCGACAAGCGAGGCCGCGCATTATAACTGCCTTCGAAGGTGATGCGCTCGGGCGTACCTCCCGAAGTACTGACTTTATAAACCTGTGGACCACCGCTTCTGTCTGAGGTGAAGAAGATCATCTCGCCATCAGGTGACCAGGTGCCTTCAGTGTCGATCGATCTGTTGGTTGTCAGACGGTCAATGGCTTTGGTCGCGATATCCATGACAAAGATATCGAGATTGCCGTCAGCACCGCCAAGCGTCAGTACGAGCTTGCGGCCGTCGGGCGAGAACGCGGGTGCGCCATTGATGCCAATGCGGTCAGATACCTTGATCCTGTTGCCGGTGCGAAGCGTTTGCACGAATACGGTTGATCTGTCGCCCTCGAACGAAACATAGGCGAGCCGCCGACTGTCGGGCGACCAGGCGGGCGACATGATCGGATCCGTCGATTCCATGATCGTATTCTCGTTCTCACCGTCCGAATCGGATACGACCAGTGTGTAGAGCCTGTTGCGGCCGTTCTGCTGCGCCGTGACATAGGCTATCTGTGTCGCAAAGACGCCCTGAATGCCAGTCAGTTCTTCGAAAATCATGTCCGCCGCGCGGTGTGCAACACGACGCATGGTGGCGCGACTGGCCGGCATGCGGTAGCCAACCAGTTGTTCCCGCTTGAAAACATCAAAAAGCTGAAATTGCACGCTGTAGGCATTGTCTCCGGTCTGGGTCACGCGCCCGACGACAACCGCCTCGACGCCGAGAATCGACCAGTCGTCGAAGTCCACTTCAACGCCGGTCGTTGGCACCTGCAGCATGTCATCGGACGGTATGGGCGCGAAGCGCCCGCTTCGGCTCAGATCGGCGCCGATGAGGCCCGCCACGTCAAATGGAGCATCAGGGCTACCGCCCTCCCAGCCGAAAGGCACGACCGCGACGGGTGCCCGTCTGCCGGCCCCTTGCGTAATTTCTATCTGTAGTTCCGCATAGGAATGCGAGACGCATAGAAGCAGGAGGCAGGCCAAAGACCACCTTTTCAGGGTTTCTTGCATGGTTGTTGCCCAAATCAAACCAGAGAGGCCCCTATTGTTCAGGTTTGAAGATGATCCGCAAGTCTCTTTCGAACAAAGTCGGGTCCTCCGGCTCCGGCAGCGGCGATGCCTTGAAGACAGCGGCCTCGATCGAGCGCTTCACCGCATCGTCTCCATTGCATTTTCCGATAGTTGCTCCGACCACTTCGCCGCCCGGTAGTTGTCTGACATTGACCACACATTCGAGTCCGACAACGGCACTGGGTGGTTCGACCCAGTTGCGCTGAATTCTTTGCCGGATCGCATATACATATCGGTCCAGTGCGCCGGCATTCATGGCGTCGATGCGGGCCTGCTCTTCCGCGAGCTCACGGTCCATCAGCCGCTGCCTTTCTGCCTGCTCAGCTTCCTGGCGCTTGCGTTCGTTTTCCGCACGCTGGCGCTCGACATCTTCCAGTCGTTTGCGCTCGGCCTCCTGCCGACGCCGCTCGAGTTCCGCTTCTTCGCGACGTTTTTTCTCGGCCGATTCCTGTTCCTGCTGCTTCTTTAGCCTGGAAATCCGCTCCCGCTCTATACGGGCATCCTCCTGGCGCTTGAGTTCCTCGGCCTCTTTTCTCAGCTGTTCGGAGTTGTCGGGTTCAGGCTCGGGCTCCGGTTCGGGCTCGGGTTCAGGTGGCGGTGGCCTGCGGATCTCGTCTTCGCTGACGAGTGTTCCCTTGATGGCGAGCGGTACGGCAGGGTGTGCCGGACGCGAGAAATCGAAGGCGAAGATCATCGCCGCCAAAATCCCGGCGTGAAGAACGCCAGCCAGGAATACCGGAATAATGTTGTAGTCGTCGCGAGGCACCGGGGTCAGAACCTTCGTTGCTACTCTGGAACCGGGTAGCTATCCAGCGGATCGGTGACAAAGCCGACGTTATCGGCGCCTCCCTGCTGCAACAGGACCATCGCACCGACGACATTGCCGTAAGGCACGGCCCTGTCTGCTTTGATGAGAATCGGCGTGTCCGGCCGGTTACGAAGGACAGCAGCAGTCCTGGCCACGATTTTCTTGGCGGTCGCCGGCAGATCCTCATCATCGCCGACGTTGATATAGAGGTTTCCCTCGGCGTCGACGCTGAGTACGAGCGGCGGATGATTCGGGATGTCTTCGATGGGTTCTGCGCCTGCTTGCGGTAACTCTACCTTGACGCCCTGAGTCAGCAGCGGTGCCGTCACCATGAAAATAATCAGCAACACCAGCATGACGTCTATGTAGGGCACAACGTTGATCTCGCCGATCAACTTGCGTTTTTGCATCGGTGAGGACATCTCAGGCTCCTTTTTGCGCGCGAGAATGCCGCTGCAGGATGCTGGAGAATTCCTCCATGAAGCCGTCGTAACGGATTTCGAGCCGACTGACCTTATCGGCGTAGCGGTTATAGGCAATGACCGCAGGGATGGCGGCGAACAGGCCCATCGCCGTGGCGACCAGGGCTTCCGCGATTCCCGGTGCGACCATCGCCAGCGTTGCAGCCTGGACATTCCCGAGGGCGCGGAAGGAATTCATGATGCCCCAGACCGTGCCGAACAGGCCGACGTAGGGACTCGTTGAGCCGATCGTCGCCAGTGTCGCGAGGCTTTGTTCGAGCCGATCGACTTCGCGCATCATAGAGACCCGCATCGCACGGCGGCACTCATCGACGACCTTGTCGGGATCTACGCCCCCTTGTTGGGTGACACGGTTGAACTCCCGAAAGCCCGACTCGAAGATGCTCGCCATGCCGACACTGCCGCCCGCCTCTCGCGTAGCGCTTCGATACAGGGTATTGAGGTCACCGCCCGACCAGAAACTCGCTTCGAAATCGTCCGAAGCGGATTTAGTGCGCCGAATCAGTCGGCGCTTGGTGAAAATGATGCTCCAGGACATGAACGAAGCGGCCAGCAACAGCAGCAGCACAATCTGTACCGCAAAGCTGGCACCCATGACCAGGCTCAGGAACGACATATCGGTTGTCATGATGGGGATCCCTCGAAAAGTGAAGCAGGCACTCGAACGGGCTTAAGCGTATCGGCATTCAATAAGGCCGCCCGAATCGTGCCCCGGCACAACAACGTACCGTCAAGTGAATTACGAAATATGTTCTGTTCGATCATGAAGCTCGCTCGCGTCATACTGCCGAGACCGGCGGTCACCACGAGTTCCTCGTTGAACCGGGCCGGCTCGAGAAAGTCAGCCTTGGTGTCGACAACCACAAAGATGCGCCGTTCCTCGCGCATCAGCTTGTCCTGTTGGACGCCTAATGATCTTAGCCACTCGGTCCGGGCACGCTCCATGAATTTGAAATAGTTTGCGTAATAGACGAGCCCCTGTGCATCGGTATCTTCGTAGTAAACGCGCACGGGCCAGGCGAAGGGTTGGGTCTCTTGATTCACCGGTTCAGGATTTGTCAAAAAGCGGCAGCTCCGGGGAGGCATCACGAAGCGGCGGCGTCAGACCGAAGTGCAAATAGGCATTTCGGGTTGCGACGCGGCCACGGGCCGTACGCATCATGAATCCCTGTTGGATCAGATAAGGCTCGAGCACGTCTTCGATCGTGCCTCGTTCCTCGCCGACTGCGGCCGACAGGCTCTCGACACCGACCGGCCCGCCATCGAATTTCTCGATGATCGTCTGCAAGAGCCTCCTGTCCATCGCATCGAAGCCATAGGGATCGACCTCGAGCATGTCCATTGCGCTGACGGCGACCTGTTCCGTGACGACACCGTTGGCCTGCACCTCGGCAAAGTCCCGGACGCGGCGTAACAAGCGGTTGACGACGCGCGCCGTGCCTCGTGAGCGCCGGGCAATCTGGTGGGCTCCGTCCTGTTCTATTGGCAGGTTGAGGATGCCTGCCGAACGGTTGGCGATCGCTTCGAGTTCCTGCGTGCTGTAGAACTCGAGCCTTTGCACGATACCGAAGCGGTCCCTGAGTGGTGAGGTCAGCAAGCCCGCCCGTGTCGTGGCTCCGACGAGCGTAAACGGCGGCAGATCGAGCTTGATGGAGCGCGCCGCGGGCCCTTCGCCGATCATGATATCGAGCTGAAAGTCCTCCATCGCCGGGTACAACACTTCCTCGACAACGGGACTGAGTCGATGGATCTCATCGACGAACAGGACGTCGTTCGGCTCGAGATTCGTGAGTATCGCCGCGAGATCGCCGGGGCGCTCGAGCACGGGGCCTGCAGTCTGCCTCAGATTGACGCCCATCTCATTGGCGACGATATGCGCCAGTGTCGTCTTGCCGAGCCCCGGCGGGCCGAAGATCAATACGTGATCCAGGGATTCCTGCCGGTTTCTGGCCGCGGTGATGAAGATGTCCATCTGCTGCTTGACGATCAGCTGGCCGACGAATTCGCCCAGCGTTTTTGGACGAATCGCCCGATCTAACGCTTTGTCCTCGGCTGCTGGCACCGCGCTGGTGAGTCTCTCGTGTTCGATGGCGCTCATGAGCTAGGCCACAGATTGCCGCAGGGCAAGCCTGATGATGTCTTCTGCCGTTTTGTCCGCAATATCCAGCTTGCCGAGCAGGCGGTTGATCTCGTTGGCCCGATATCCGAGTGAAATCAGGGCATCGAATGCTTCATTCCTGGGTTCGGTACGAAGCGAGCTTTTCCGCACACTGCCAGGTTCTGCCGTTGTCCTGTCAATACGATCCCGCATCTCGATGATCAGGCGCTCGGCCGTTTTCTTGCCGACGCCCGGGATCTTGACGAGCATGGCACTGTCCTCGTACTCGACGCAGCGCCGAAAGTCAGAAACGCTCATGCCCGAAAGGATAGCGAGGCCCATCTTCGCGCCGACACCGCTGACCTTCAGGAGGGTCCGGAACAGGATTTTCTCGGCCACGGTGGAGAATCCAAACAAGGTCTGAGCGTCTTCACGCACGACGAGGTGTGTATGAAGAAACACCTCAGACCCCAGCTCGGGCAGTTCGAGAAACGTCGACATCGGTGTTTCGATTTCATAACCGACGCCGCTGCATTCGAGAATGATCTGCGGTGGCTGTTTATGGGTCAGGCGACCGCGGAGAGAACCGATCATCGGATGACCGCCATTGCCGAATGGCCCGAGAGCCGTGCATTCAGCCGTCGCTGATGGCCGTGGCAAAGCGCCGTGGCCAGAGCGTCGGCCGCATCGCTGGAGGGTTCACCGTCGAGATTGAGAATCGTGACAACCATATGCTGGACCTGGTCCTTGGTCGCAGCGCCCGTGCCGACAACAGCTTGTTTGATCTCGCGCGGAGCGTACTCGAAAACCTCGACATCGGTCTCGAAAGTGGCACAGATTGCGGCAGAGCGGGCGTGTCCGAGTTTTAATGCGCTGCCGGCATTCTTGTGGACAAATACGCTTTCGATCGCAACGGCATCGGGTCTGAACTCGGCCACGATCTCGCTAATGGATTCAAAGATGCGCTTGAGCCGATCGGGAAAATCGCCATCCTTGCTTTGCACGGTTCCGCTGGTCACGTAGGTTGCTCTGTCTGCCTCGAAGTCAAGGACACCAAATCCCGTCAGCCTGGAGCCTGGATCGATGCCGAGAATTCTCAATCGGTCAGTCAAATCGCTTCCTCGTTTACACGCTCACAATTGAGCCAGGATATCTTCGCTAATGTCGGCGTTACTATAGACGTTCTGCACATCATCGAGATCTTCGAGTATGTCGAGCATCTTGATCATTGACCCCGCTTCCTGCAATCCCAGTTCGGCCTGAGTCGAGGCACGCATGGTCAGTTCGGCGACTTCCGGTGGTAGTCCGGCCTCGCGCAACGCGTCCCGGACGGTTTCGAAATCTCCCGGATCGGTCAGCACCTCGATCGATGCGTCGTCATCTACGAGAATATCTTCTGCGCCCGACTCGATCGCGGCCTCCATGATGGCATCCTCGTCGCTCCCGCCCGGGTAGGAAAGAAGGCCGACGTGGTTAAACAGATAACTCACCGAGCCGTCGGCGCCCAGGTTGCCGCCGAACTTGGTGAATGCGTGCCGAACGTCCGCGACGGTTCGGTTTTTGTTGTCAGTCATGCAATCGACCATCACAGCCGCCCCGCCGGGGCCGTAACCCTCGTAGCGTATCTCCAGGTAGTCGGCTCCATCGAGGTCTCCCGCCCCGCGTTTGACCGCCCGGTCGATATTGTCCTTGGGCATGCTCTGTGCTTTGGCTTTATCAATGGCGAGCCGCAGCCTCGGATTTGCCGCAATATCGCCGCCGCCCATGCGAGCGGCAATCGTTATTTCGCGAATGAGCTTGGTAAAGAGCTTACCGCGCTTCTTGTCCTGGGCGCCCTTTCGGTGCTGGATGTTCGCCCACTTACTGTGTCCTGCCATATTCCCTGATCACAAAAAATCGGCTCAAAGCTGCGTCAGCCTGATACGCTTTCATGCCCTATGTCCGAATGCCCAAGATGATCTTCCGGGACGATGGCTCACGGCCCGAATTCTGGGCGTATGATAACGGTTCTAAGAATCGTAAACACCACCGAAACGACGCCAAATGGTCACATCTGAGCTCCAAAACCGGCAAAGTCATCATGACGAGCTGGTGGCTGCTGCGCAGCAATTTGCCGCCGGGCTGGCGTCGGATGCCGGAACCCGGCCGCTATGCGAGGAAGGCAGCGCCATCGCGGATATTGTCGCTGCCCTCGGCCTGCCGGATTCGGTGGTCGCCGCGGTCTATGTCTATCCACTCCTTCGCGAGGGCAAGCTGACAGCCGCCACTCTCGAATCGAGCAACGTCGGCGAACTCATCGGGGTTGCCACGGGCCTTGTACAACTGGGTAGCTTCAGACTTCCGTTGGACTGGCAGCCCGGTGAGGCGCTGGCTGTACAGCAGTCAGAGGCGCTGCGAAAAATGCTCCTGGCTGTGGTTTCCGATGTTCGCCTGGTTCTCGTGCGCATAGCCGAGCAGCTTTATCGATTGCGCTGTGCGAAGAAAGCGCCGACCAGCGAGCAACAAGCGCTCGCCGTCGAGACGCGGGAGATCTATGCCGCGCTGGCGAACCGGCTTGGAGTCTGGCAGCTCAAATGGGAACTCGAGGATCTGGCGTTTCGCTACCTTGAACCGGATACCTACAAAAAAATCGCGAAGACCCTGAATGAAAAACGTACCGAGCGGGAATCTTTCATCGAATCGGTCAAATCGCAATTACTGGTCGAGCTCAGCAAGACCGGTATCGACGCGGAGATCAGCGGCCGGCCGAAGCACATCTACAGTATCTGGCGAAAGATGCATCGCAAGGGATCCGGCCTCAATCATATATTCGATGTCAGAGCCGTACGAATTCTTGTAAACGATGTCAGCGATTGTTATGCGGCATTGGGCGTTGTGCATAATCTCTGGTCATACCTGCCCGGTGAGTTCGACGACTACATTGCGCACCCCAAGGAAAATGACTACCGGTCATTGCATACCGCCGTAATTGGTCCCGAAGGTCAGACAGTCGAAGTGCAAATTCGAACTTTTGACATGCACCGGCAAGCCGAACTCGGCGTGGCGGCACACTGGCGCTACAAGGAAGGCGGCGCGCCGGCAGCGGCGTTCGATCAGAAGATTCGTTTTCTGCGCCACATTCTCGAACCGTCGGACCAAGACAGTGATCTGCTCGATCAGCTTCGTGACGACGTCTTCGAAGACCGCGTTTATGCCGTCAGCCCGAAGGGAGATGTTGTCGAGATGCCCGCCGGCGCGACCCCTCTCGATTTTGCATATCACGTACACACGCAGGTCGGTCACCGGTGCCGCGGTGCAAAGGTCAACGGCCGGATCGTGCCGTTGACCTATAAAGTCGAGAACGGCGACAAGATCGAGATCATCACCGCCAGTCAGCCAAATCCGAGTCGGGACTGGTTGAGTCCGCAACTCGGCTACCTGGCGGCGACAAGAAGCCGGGCCAAAGTCAGGGCCTGGTTCAGGCAGCAGGACAGGGATCAGAATCAGCGTCACGGGCGGGAGATACTCGACCGGGAACTCTCGCGACTGAATGTCCGCGATATGTCCGCAACCATTATTGCGAAACATCTTAAGTTCAAAGACAGCGATGCACTGTACGTAGCACTGGGTGCGGGAGATCTAACGTCGGCGTCAATCCCGACGGCACTGCAAAATTTACGTCCCAATGACGGTCTTAAAACGCTCAGGAAATCGCGGCCGAAAAAATCAAAGGTGACGAGCAAGGGCCAGACTTCAATTCAGGGTGTGGGTGACCTGCTGTCAACGTTTGCGAGATGTTGCGGCCCTGTTCCACCCGAATCTATCGCTGGCTACATCACCCAGGGTCGTGGCGTCACAATTCACTGCCAGGACTGTGGAAATTTCCTGAGTCTGAACGGCAGAAATCCGGAACGCGTTATCGAAGTTGACTGGGGGGAATCGGGTCACGCCAGCTACCCGGCGGAACTGAAGCTATACGCATACGATCGCCAGGGATTGTTGCGGGACGTCTCGAGTGTCCTCGCCGACGAAAAAGTCAGCGTGCTTTCGGTGAGATCGAAACTGGACAAGAAACAGATGCAGGCCATCCTGGACCTCAGCGTCGAAGTGCCCGGCCTGCCTTCCCTGAGCCGGGTCATCAGCCGCCTGGAACAGGTCCCGAACGTCACCTCGGTACGCCGCAACAACTAAAAAAAGGGGACGTACCCCTTTTCTTGATTTTCCAAATAAAAGGGGTACGTCCCCTTTTTTTAACTATTTGTTGGGATAGTTCAGGGCGCGGTTGTCGGCGGCGAGTGAGGCTTCGTGTACAGCTTCGGCGAGGCTCGGGTGAGCATGGACGGTTCGCTGCAGGTCCTCGGTGCTTGCCGAGAATTCCATCGCCAGCACCGCTTCTGCAATCAGTTCGCCTGCCATCGGGCCGATAATGTGCACACCGAGAATCTCATCGTCGTCTTTTGCAGAAACGATTTTGACCATGCCGGCAGTCTGCTCCATCGCTTTCGCCCGGCCGCTGGCTGCGAACGGGAAGCTGCCGGTCTTGTAAGGCCGGCCACTTGCTGCAACTTCCTCTTCGGTCTTGCCGACCCAGGCTATCTCCGGTGCTGTATAGATGACCGAGGGGATGACCTTGTAGTTGACCTCGGCAATCTCACCCGCGATGAGGTCCGCTGCCATCACGCCTTCTTCGGATCCCTTGTGCGCGAGCATCGGACCCCGAACGCAATCACCAACGGCAAATACGCCTTTGATACTCGTACGGCATTGATCGTCTACTTCGATGAAGCCGCGCTCGTCGGTCAACACGCCGGCATCGTCTGCAAACAACCCATCGGTGAACGGCCTGCGCCCCACGGCGACGACCAGTTTTTCGACTTCGAGCGTCTGAGAACCGTCTTTGTCTTCGTAGCCAATTGTAACGCCCTTCGCATGTGCCTTGCCCGATGTCACTTTCGCGCCGAGGTCAATCTTCAGTCCCTGCTTTTTGAAATGTCGCAGAGCGTCCTTCGCCAGTTCCTTGTCCGCCATGAACAGGAAGTCGTCCATCGCCTCGAGAATCGTTACGTCGGATCCCAGGCGATTCCATACGCTTCCCAGTTCGAGACCAATCACACCGGCACCGACGACGCCGAGCGACTTCGGTACTTCCGAGAATTCCAGAGCGCCCCAGGAATCAAGAATGCGTTCACCGTCGAACGAAGCGATTCCCAACTCGATTGGCGTCGAACCGGAAGCCAGAATGATGTATCGCGCATCGAGTACTTCAACATCGCCTTCGGTCGGGGTGTATTCGACTTTCTTTCCAGCCAGCAACTTGCCATGGCCGGCGAGGCCTTCGACCTTGTTCGCCTTGAACAATCCGGCGATGCCACCGGTCAGTTGCCTGACGATGGTCGCCTTGCGTTTTTGCATCGCGGCGACGTCCATCTTGACGCCGGTTACGTTAATACCGTGTTTGCTGAACTCATGGCCGGCGCGATGATAGAGCTCCGAGGATTCCAGCAGGGCTTTTGATGGTATGCAGCCGGCGTTCAGGCAGGTTCCACCGAAGGCATTCTTGCCGTCCAGGTTTTTCCACTCATCGATGCAGGCGACGTTCATGCCCAGCTGGCTTGCACGAATTGCCGCCACATAACCCGCAGGCCCTGCACCGATAACGACTACGTCAAAACTTCTGCTCATCTGAATTTAGACCTGTAATAACAGACGGCCGGGGTCTTCCAGAGACTGTTTCAGGCTGACCAGAAACTGTACTGCTTCCTTACCGTCGACGATGCGGTGGTCGTAAGTCAGCGCCACATACATCATCGGCCGAATCTGCACTTCGCCATCAATCGCCATCGGTCTTTCCTGAATGGCGTGCATACCCAGAATGCCGCTTTGCGGTGGGTTGAGAATCGGTGTGGATAGCATTGAGCCAAAAATGCCGCCGTTTGTGATCGTAAACGTGCCGCCTGTCAGTTCTTCCATCGTCATCGTGCCGTCGCGGGCTTTTTTGCCAAGGTCCGCAATATTGGCCTCGACATCAGCAAAGCTCTGTTTATCCACATCACGGAGAATCGGCACCATCAATCCGCGCTCGGACGACACTGCAATCCCGATGTCGAAATAGTCGTGATAAATGATATCCGTTCCTTCGACGGACGCATTAACGACCGGGAACTTCTTTAATGCTTCAACCGATGCCTTGGTAAAAAACGACATGAAGCCGAGTCGAACGCCGTGTTCTTTCTCGAACGATTCCTTGTAGCGCGTGCGTAGTGATATGACCTTGGTCAAATCAATTTCATTAAATGTTGTCAACATCGCCGCACTGTGCTGGGCTTCGACCATCCGCTCGGCAATGCGCGAACGCAAGCGCGTCATCGGCACTCTTTGTTCATTGCGCGTGGTAACCAGCTTGCCGACCGACACGGCCGGCGCGGGATCACCGGGCGTCACGTTTTCGTCGGCGTGACTCTTCAGGTAGGTCATCACATCCGCTTTGGTGACCCGACCGTCTTTGCCGGTTCCCGTAACGATGGTCGCATCCAGATCATGCTCATCGAGCAGTCGTCTGACTGAGGGACTGAGCTTGTATGCGCTCGCCGCGGTCTCCTGCACGGGCGGCATGACTTCTTCAGCCACCTGGGAGTCCGTGTTGGCGGGCCCTTGCGTGGCCGCGCCCTCGCCCTCAAGAAGAATCGCAAGGACCTGGCCGCTCGTCACCGTCGTTCCGTCTGCAATCCTGATCTCCTGCAGCGTGCCTGCCGACGGTGCCGGGACCTCCAGCACGACCTTGTCCGTCTCGAGTTCGACGAGATTCTCGTCACGTGACACGGCATCGCCCTCTTTCTTGTGCCACGCGACCAGCGTTGCGTCCGTGACCGACTCAGGTAAGGGGGGAACTTTGATCTCGATGCTCATTCGGTTCTTCTTGTTTGACTATCCAGCGACCAGAGGCTAATCGCGAGGCTTCACAGACTTGCTGGCTTTGACGTCTATATCAAGAGCCGCCTCGACCAGCGCCTGCTGTTGCTGCAGATGTAGCTTGAATATTCCCGATGCAGGCGCGGCCGCGCCCTCCCGACCCGCATAAAACAGATGCTGATCGTCCGATAGTGGCTCCTGCAGACGATGCCGGATCTGATACCAGGCACCCTGGTTCTGCGGCTCCTCCTGACACCAGACGATGTCTTTAGCGTTCGGATAGTCAGCAATGATCTTCGCAAAGTCCTCGACGGGATAAGGGTATAACTGCTCGATGCGCGCGATTGCGACGTCGGACACATCGTGTATGTGCCTGGCTTCAACGAGGTCGTAGTAAACCTTGCCGCTGCAAAACACGATGCGGCGTGTTTTGTTTGCATCGATGGCACTGCAATCGGGAATGATCAATTGAAAAGAGCCATCGGGCAGCGTGCTCAGGCTGGATACCGACATCTTGTGCCGCAGCAGACTTTTCGGCGTCATGACGATCAGCGGCTTGCGGTAGGCGCGCAACATCTGGCGACGTAGCATGTGAAACATTTGCGCGGGCGTGGATGGTACACAGACCTGAATATTGTGCTCTGCGCACAGTTGCAGGAAACGCTCCAGCCGGGCGGACGAATGTTCGGGCCCCTGTCCTTCGTAGCCATGCGGCAGGAACAGCGTAAGACCGCACAAGCGGCCCCATTTTGCCTCGCCGGAGCTGATGAACTGATCGATAACGACCTGAGCACCATTCGCAAAATCGCCAAACTGACCTTCCCAGATCGCCAGCGTGTTCGGATCCGTCGTAGCGTAGCCGTACTCGTAGCCCATAACGGCTTCCTCTGACAGCAGGGAGTCGATGACACGGAAAGACGCTGACCGCTCTACGATGTGCTCGAGAGGAATATATTCCTGGCGATTGGCCTGGTTGTGCAGGACGGCATGACGATGAAAAAAAGTACCCCGGCCACTGTCCTGGCCCACGACGCGACAATCGTAGCCATCTTTGATCAGGCTGGCATAAGCCATGGTTTCGGCAAAGCCCCAGTCCATGTCGACTTCGCCTGCCGCCATCTTGATCCGCTCTGCGATGATTCTCTGTACCCTGCCGTGCGGCATGAATCCAGGAGGCATGGCAACAATCGCCTTGCCCAGTTCGTCGACCAAAGCCGGGCTGATCGTCGTATCCACCGGGTCGTCCCAGTTGCCCTTCAGGTATGGACGCCAGTCCACCGTATATTCGTCGCCGATCATGCCGAGTGAGGACCGGGGAACGGGCTCACCACGATCGAGGCGTTCACGATAATCTTCCTGCAGTTGCAGGACACCGTCGGCGTCGATCAGGCCCGTGGCGACAAGACGATCCGCATAGATCTGCCGTGTCGTCTCATGATTGCGGATTTTTGAATACATGACGGGCTGCGTTGCGGCCGGTTCGTCCGCTTCACTGTGTCCGTGGCGGCGATAACACACGAGATCGATCACGACGTCTTTTTTGAACCTCTGCCTATACTCGAGAGCAAGACGAGTGACAAAGATTGCAGCTTCAGGATCGTCACCATTCACATGAAAGACCGGTGCCTCGATCATCTTTGCGACGTCGCTGCAGTACGGTGTGGAGCGCGCATCCGCAGGACGGCTGGTCGTGAAACCAATCTGATTATTGACGACGATATGAATCGTTCCGCCGGTGCGGAATCCATTCGTTTGAGACATCTGAAACGTCTCGGTAACGACACCCTGGGCCGAAAATGCCGCGTCACCGTGCACGAGTACCGGCAAGACCTGCTGGCGCTCGAGGTCGCCGCGGCGTTGTTGGCGAGCCCGGACAGATCCTTCGACGACAGGATCGACAATCTCGAGATGTGACGGATTGAACGCCAGCACAATATGCATATTGCCGCCCGGCGTCTTCATATCCGCCGAAAACCCCATATGGTATTTGACGTCGCCAGAACCCTTGATCTCGTCAAGGTCGATGTTGCCCTCGAACTCTTCGAACAGTTCCTCCGGAGACTTGCCCAGTACGTTGACGAGTACGTTGACTCTGCCGCGATGCGCCATGCCGATAACGAGTTCACGGATACCGCCCTTGCCGCCTTGCTGAATCAGGTCGTCCAGCATCGGGATCAGGCTCTCGCCGCCTTCCAGAGAAAATCGTTTCTGGCCAACGAAACGCGTATGCAGGTAGCGCTCGATGCCTTCCGCGGAGGTCAGCTGGTCCAGCAGCCATCGTCGCTCGGCATCCTCGAGGCCATCGGCCACCGAGCCCTGCTCGAAGTGCTTCTTGAGCCAGAGTCGCTCCCTGGCACGTGACACATGAGCAAACTCGGCGCCGATCTTGCCGCAGTAGATTTTTTTCAGAAGTGCGAGAATGTCCCGAAGCGTCATGCGGCGGTCACCGGTGCCTGCCAGGCCGCCGGTAAAGAACTCCGAGTCCATGTCTGCTTCTGTCAGGCCGAGATAGTCGAGTTTCAGTACGCCCGGTACATGTCGCTCCTGCAATTTCAGCGGATCCAGATCGGCGATCTGATGTCCCCGCAGGCTATACACCTGTATCAGGCGTGATACGGCAGCCTGCTTCTCGTTGGCTGTCGGCGTGCCGGAAGCTGCAATTGTCACTGCGTGCCCGTTTCCCCCACTACCACGCGACCGTTCAAGCAAACGCTGTCGAATAGGCGCATGGGGTACTTCGGTATGGACGTCGCCCAGCGTCCTGAAATAGCGGCGCCAGCTTGCCGGGACAGCATCGGGGTTAGCGATGTACTGCTCGTACAGTGCTTCGACAGCAGCCGCGTTGCCGCCAAACAAGGGCGAGGACGCATACCGGTCTTTTAATGAGTTGCTCATAGGTCCGCAAAGATTCGAGCCATCGACGCATCGAGTATAAAGGACTGCTGCTGAAAAAAAGGGCGCCAGTTTAGCCCAAGCCTTAATCCGAGGCTATCGGCGCTTGCTAGAACACCTGCAGGAGATAGATAAACTCGTAGCAGACGAGACAGGCGTAAGCGCTGAAGAATACCGTCAGAACCAGACCGGTTCGCATGAGGTTGAACATCCTGGAGCGGGAAAGGAATACCAGGATGAGAATGCCGAGCCCGGTCAGCAGCATCTTGGTTGCAGCAAATGGCATGGTTCCCTTACCGATCATGGCTGCCATGATCGGATTGATCTCGATCATTCCCCGGTCCAGCAATTGCAGCGTGAAGAAGGCGTCCAGGCAGCTGAGCAACATCGTCCCCGTTGCAAGAAAGAACAACCAGGGATGATGCCAGTCGGTGAAAAGCGGTTCACACTCGGTGTCCCGGCGCGTTTTGCGGCGACGGGAGCGAAAGAAACCGAAAAACACGGTCCGCCAGGAAAAACCCCGTCGATCATCCTGATCACGGTTATCGGGCAATGTTCCTGCTCGCTCCAGATTACTCATAAAGCCCCCTGCGCCGGTTCTTCAATTTCATTTTGTCATGCGCCGTCGCCTGATTCGGCACTCGTTTGCTGTAACAAGTAGGCGATCACGGCGTTTCGGTCATTGCCGTCAGGCAGCCCGGGAAAAGTCATGCGATTACCCGGCAGGAAAGCGAATGGTTCGGCCAACCAGGCATCCAGCGCACGCGGCGTCCATACGAAGTCACTGGCCGCAAGCGCATCGGAATAGACATACTCAGCATTACTGCCCGCAGCCCTTCCAAACAGTCCGTATAAATTCGGACCCACGATGCCGGGACCACCATCCTCCAGTGTGTGACAGGCGCGACATTGCATCGACAGTGCCTCGCCACGGCCGGTGTCGGCTGACGAATACGGATCCTGCGCAAGATAGTCTTTCGGGGTAAGGATTGATTGTGCCCCGAGCGTCGCGGCCGTTAACGGCGAAGGCTTTGCGCTCGCAGCCGTATCCGGGCCGCTTTGTTCGCAACTTTGAAGCGAAGATGCCGCTACTGTTATTAGAATAATCAGGACAACCCGATTCATTTATCGACTCGACTCGCACAATTCCTTCCTTGAATCCTATCGCAAAACTTTGTTTCTGACTTCCCTCGCTTACAAGAAGGCCCGCATAACGGGCCTTAATTTTGGTCGATCGTTGTGGGCATTATTTTTATTATTAGTAGTAAAGATGCAGCAAGTACCATGCCATCTCTGTAAGTCCCTGTTATGTAGGAATGTTCTCAAACTGGCAGAATCCTGATCGGGCTATTTGTATAAAAGTTCGACGTCAAAAGAGCCGGGCGGACCCGATGCAGGCAAAAGCCTCGCTTGAATTGGAAGAGATCGTCAAAAGCGACATAATCCGGCAAAGCATGGCGAGATTCCCATAATGAAAGGCTATACCGCAACACTTGAAAACGGCGAGGCTATTTTTTACCAGGATAGCAAGCGCTGGTTTTGGCTCATGTCGGTGCTGTATCCGCTGCTTCCTTTTTTCGGCATCTGGTTGCACGCAGTTACTTCCGAGCAGGCATGGCTGCTCTTTCCACTTGCTCTTAACTACATCGGTGGTCCTGTCATCGACTGGATTGTCGGCGAAGATCAGAACAATCCCCCCGATGCAGTCCTGCCGCAGCTCGATAATGATCGCTATTACCGTTACCTGACTTACATCGTGGTGCCGCTGCACTTCATCAGCCTGATCGGTGCTGCTTACTGGGCCGCCACGCAGGATCTGGCATGGTGGGCGTTCGTTGGCCTGGCCGTTGTCGCGGGAGTGACCAGTGGGCTCGCGATCAATACCGGACACGAGCTTGGACACAAGAAGTCTGCGCTCGAGCGTAACCTGGCCAAAATCGTCCTGTCTGTACCGGCATACGGCCACTTCTGGATCGAACACAACCGGGGGCATCATCGGGATGTGGCTACACCCGAAGATCCGGCGAGTGCACAAATGGGCGAGAGTATTTACAGGTTTGCGCTCAGAGAGATTCCCGGGGCGTTTCGCCGTGCCTGGGACATAGAAAAAGAACGCCTTGCACGTTGCGAAAAACCATTGTGGGGCTACGACAATCAGATACTTCAATCTCTCCTTCTCACGGCAGTACTGCAACTCGGGCTTGTCATCGTTCTCGGTTGGTCATTGATCGTCTTTTTTGCCATCCATAATGTCCTGGCGTGGTGGCAACTGACCAGTGCGAATTATATCGAACACTATGGATTGCTAAGACTCAAGGACAGCAACGGCAAGTACGAACGTTGCCAGCCTCGGCATTCCTGGAACAGCAATCATACTTACAGCAACCTTGTTCTCTTTCACCTCGAGCGTCATTCTGATCATCACGCGCACCCAATGCGCCGTTACCAGTCGCTGAGGCATTTTGACGATCTTCCGACACTGCCAAGTGGTTATTTCGGTATGTATCTGCTGGCCTACGTTCCGCGACTCTGGTTTCGGATAATGGACAGGCATCTGCTTGCATTGCCTCACGTCAACGGGGATCTGGACAAGATAAATGTCGATCCCGCACGGAAGACAGCGCTGTACGAAAAATACGGCCAGTCTGGATGAGCAGATATCGATGTCCGGAATGTGGTTACGTCTTTAGCGAAGAAGACGGTGATCCGCATGAAGGCTACGCGCCGGGAACGAGCTTTGCATTGCTACCGGATGATTACACCTGCCCGGACTGCTCGGTACGCTTCAAGGAAGATTTCGAAGAAATCTGAATCTCGCCAAAAAGCCCAGTTTCGATAACTCTGCAGCGACTCCATGCGCCGCTAAGCTGAACGTTTTGGCGCAGCAATCAATGAAACAATCATCGGAGCCTATTCTGCGTGCGCCGATTATCGCAATCGTGATTTTCGAGCTTGCCGCATTATTCGTCCGCGCATACTTTGAAGTTCGCCTGATCGACGGCGGCGAATCGAAAGCATTCGCCCAGGATCTCAGTTACCTCGTCGTGCCGCCGATACTGGCCGTGTTGATGTACCCGATCTTTCGAAAGCACCGGCCATTTCTTCGATCGCTCCTACGACCCAGGGATCTGACGCTTCGCATTGTCGTGCTGTCCGTTCTTCTCGGAATTACCCTGCGAGTGACTTACTGGGGCGGCTTGATTTCACTGATATCATTCGGCGCCCTGCGAAACACAGATCCAGATGCAGTCGTTGGCCCCATCATTTCTTTCGGCTGCCCTGCAACCGGCGTAATAGCTCTTGGCTTTCTCGTTGTATCTCTGCTCATTCCGGTCATTGAGGAGGTCATTAACCGCGGATTGATATTCCACGCACTGATCCACCATGGAACAATTCCAGCGATCGTCGTTTCTTCCTTGTTATTCGCCCTCGTCCACGACCCACAGGCGATTGCGCTTGCGTTCGCATTTGGCGCGATCCTGTGTGTGCAATTTTTAAACTACAAGACACTGTGGGCAACGATGATCACTCACGCAAGCTACAACGGAATGACAGTTTTCGACTGGAAATGTATGAGCGCCAAATGGAATCCGCAAGAAACGACGCCAAACACGATTGGCATCGGACTGATCGCAGCGGCATTGGCACTTGTTGGCACTGCTCTGAGCATCGTGCTCGTAATACGGAAAAGACATCGGGGCACATAAGTGCCCCGATATCCGCCTGGCAACAAGTTCAAAAAGCGTTTGCGACCCGTTCGATTACGTGAGATACGGCCTGCACGACACCCTCGTAAATATTGATGAGATCATTACCGAGACTTCCGGAATCTGTAACCCCACCAATATTGTTGCCCGAGCTGTCGGCACCGCCGGAACACTCATCGCCCGCTCCGGATACAAAGCCCAGTTCTTTTGCTGTTAGTTCACGCATAGCATCAACCTCCTTGTTTCTGCTGGTTTGCTGTACTTACGCTGATTGCGCCATCTGACAATAGTCGATTCCGGGCGGATTCGAAGTGTGAATTATTCGGCGAAATCGCAAGAAACAGCACTTCGACGCCACTTTTTGCCGATTCGCCTTGATGGCCCTGTGATCCACCGCACAGTTCCGACCTGGAAGCCCTATTAGGCTTGATCGACGGGCAATCTCATCACGCGTTGATGAGCTGGAGTGTCGATATGAATTATTTACGCGCAAATATGGCAATTGTTCTGGTCGGTCTGATGACTACCAGTATCGCGTATGCCGACAATCTTGGGATGGGTGTCAAAGCCGGCACGCTTGGCATCGGGCTAGAGGGTACCTGGAAACCGATTCCCTGGATGGACGTTCGTGTCGGCGGCAGTGTTTATGACTGGGAAGACAGCGGTTCCCAGGCTGGCGTCAACTACGACGCAACCCTGGCGCTGGAAAACTATTATTTGACGGCAAACTTTCTGTTTCCAGTAAGCCCGTTCCGGGTAACTGTCGGCGCCTTTTCAAACGGCAACGAATTACAGATGACCAGTTTGCCGACAACTTTGCCGATCGAGGTTGGTAACGGCTTTTACGACCCCGCCGATGTTGGAACCTTGCGCAGCACGACATCCTTTGAGGGCGTCGCACCTTATCTTGGTGTTGGCTTCGATTTCAGCGCATTTGGCAAAGTTGGTTTGAATCTCGATTTCGGTGTCCTTTGGCAAGGGGATCCGCTGGTTGGCCTGACATTTGACGGTCCCGGTGCGCCTGGCCTTCCGGACGACATCGACGCCGAGCGTCAGGAATTAGAGGCCGAGTTCGAGGATTACAAAGCGTTCCCGGTTGTTTCACTCGGATTTAGTTTCAATTTCTTCTGATTGAGAAACAAATCCACCCAAAGCACCCGGTGCTCGCTAGAGCGTCGGGCGTTTTCTTTTTGGGCTATCAATTCAGCCAGTCAGCAATCTTGAAGAGCACCAGCCTTGCCTGCAGGTAATGGCGCCGTAAGGCCGGCAGCGGGAAGCGCCCCGACATTTCACGAACGATGACAGGCAGGGTTTCCGGTGGGGATGGATTTTACC
>Ga0255052_10000701_pt1 | contig 26451 bp, 21 predicted proteins | sample JV7_2_21_MG_FD_188632 | JGI IMG/M metagenome (GOLD analysis project Ga0255052, IMG submission 188632) | Seawater microbial communities from Jervis Inlet, British Columbia, Canada - JV7_2_21 | ecosystem: Environmental > Aquatic > Marine > Inlet | place: Canada: British Columbia | collected...
TTAGCTGCAGATGCAAAAACCAGCAGATTTGAGTAGGTTCCGCGCACTGGATTAGCAATGGCAAACTCTGCAACATGCTCTTGCGTCTCAGTAAAAGTCTTTTCGTCCATGAACGCTCTGCCGATGTTTTCGATCTCCAGCTCCAGCCCTTTGGCAGTGTCAATGGCTGCGTCTTGGTGGTCGCCATATAATTTGCTGCCTTCACCTTCCTCAAGATATTGAGTCAGGCGTATGCAGAGCGTCCACGCTTCGACAAAGGCAGCAACCGGATCCTCCATTTCCAACATGGTGTAGTAGGCATGAATTACCCGCACCCTCCAAAGCAAGTTGATCTTTCGTGCCTTAGAAGTAGATATACGCTCATCCAATTCGATTGAAGCCTGGTTGATAGTGGCCCTAAGAACTTCCTTGAAGTTATCAAGGTCATCACGCAATTCCTCTTCGGAAATAGCGCCGGGCATAGGTGTTGACTTTCCCCGGAATATTGTTGTGCCCCTCTGGGCACACCCATACACCGAAAATGGCAGGACCAAAAACACAGTCAGAAGTAAAAGCAGGCTACGCATCAACTCCAGGGACCGGTCGACAAAGTGCTGCAGTGAGATCCATACAGAAGTATGCATACGTCCTTACCTCCTTTCTTTTCTGCGTAATACACCGCATTAGTGCTATCGAAATATCTTCATTATTGTTTCAACAATTTGTTTGTCTCGTTGTGGCAGATGTTCATTTCTCGAAGCTGCCTGATATACATCAACCGCCTTGTCACATTCTCCGCGTCCTTCCTGGAAGCGGAATGTCAGTCCGACAATTGGACCTCTCATCTGCCCATCGAGGCCCATTCTACTGCATCAGTTTCCACCTTCGTAGTCGATGTTAAGGATCCGGGATCCGGCTCTGATGGATGTCCCGCTCGACACTTAAAAATCCATCCCAGCTAGGAAGATCCACGTGAGATCCTCGGCCGAGCCGATGCCAAACCCACCGAATCCACAGTCTCTCTGTCGGTTTTCTGATCGCCTTAATCTTCTTCCTTGTCGTCCCATGGTTGGAAATCAGCTACTGCGCCTGCACGACTCCGGCCACACCCTGTCGCCTGCCGCGCAGCAGCCCTATGGTGCTCCGGTCCGGATCACGCCGTTTCGCGTCAAGAGGCAACGTACGTTCTCCGACGAGCTTGTAGCCCTTTCGCTTCATGCAATCTTCCACAAACTTGTACTCATAAGCGCCCCAGTCCAGGACCTTCTTCTGCTGCTTCAGGTTTTCAACGCAGCTTGCCCAGTCTCTTTCGCACTCGCTGTAAGTCTTGGCCTCTTGATAGTAATACCTTCCGCAGCCTGCCAGAAGAATAACAAGACTCAGCGACAACAGAACTGTAAGACTTTTCATTTTTCAGTTCCCTTCAATCGATAAAAGCCAACTGGAAGCACGGACATTTCAGTGCCGAAGCAGTGGCATATTGATATATTGACATGCTTTAGTCACTTTCAAGCTCCTTTCATAAACAGTCGTCCACAGCAACGGATCTGTTCTCTCTGTTGAATAAGCGAGCCGCCCAGTGGCGGGCGGCTCGCGTGGTTCACAGCCGAAAGAGCTGATTCAGATCAGCGTCTCGAACATCCTACTTGCTGCCGTGCCCACTCTGCAGCTGCTCCATCATCTTACCAACGTTCCAAGAGCCCGCTTTTTGGCTGGGCGGGTAGTCTTGCATCGTAATGACAAACTTCGCCAGCAGCCCCGCGACAGGTGGAAAGATGAATCCCGTACGGTCCATCCACCAGTCATTATAGGTGTTGGAATTATGCTGGGCTTTCTCGAACGGATCGCGGCGGAGGTTGAACAGCAATGGCGCGCGAAGTTCGACGAGTGGCTCACGCCAGAGGGCCATGGTCTTGCCCCGGTTCTCCTTGAAGACCAGCTTCCAATCCTGATAGCGTGCGGCCATAAACTGTCCTTCGTCGTCCGCATACCAGAACTCGTTGCGAGGTGATTCCTTGGACTTACCCGTGAGGTAGTCCAGCATATTGTAGCCGTCCACGTAGTTACGATATTTCCGACCGTTGATCTTAGTGCCTTTCTTGAGCTGTTCCTTGATGTCAGGATTGCCCGCAGCTGCCGCGAAGGTCGGCAGCCAATCCTCGTGAGAAACAATACCATTGAGGGTAGTGCCTCCTTGGAATTTTCCGGGCCAACGCACAAAGCAAGGCACGCGGAAAGCCCCTTCCCAGTTCGAGTTCTTCTCGCCACGGAATGGCATAGTGCCAGCATCGGGCCAACTGTTGTAGTGTGGTCCATTGTCAGTGGAATACTGAACGATGGTGTTGTCGGCGATGCCGAGATCATCCAGGAGCTTGAGCAGTTCGCCCACATGCAGGTCGTGCTCGACCATGCCGTCACTGTATTCATCCTGCCCGGAAATGCCGCGGAGCTCCTTCTTCACGTGTGTACGGAAGTGCATGCGAGTCCCGTTCCACCAGCAGAAAAATGGCTTGTCGGCCTTGACCTGGCGTTTGATGAAATCCTTGGCCGCAGCCATGGTCTCGTCGTCAATAGTCTCCATCCGCTTTATGGTGAGCGGACCGGTCTCTTTGATAGTCTGTTTGCCCACCCGCCCGAAGCGGGGATCCACCGTGCGGTCGTCCACATTGGTCGCCTTGCAGTGCAGCACGTCGCGGGGACCGAATGCCTCAAGAAACGTCCTGCCATCTTTCAACTTTAGATCACGGGGATAATCTTCGTTCTCCGGCTCCTCCTCCGCATTGAGGTGGTAGAGGTTGCCCAGGAATTCATCAAAACCATGGTTGGTCGGCAGGTGCGTATTGAGGTCGCCCTGGTGATTCTTACCGAACTGGCCGGTAGCATAGCCCTGGCCCTTGAGGACCGTGGCTATGGTGCAGTCGGCTGTCTGCCAGCCTTCCTTCGCACCCGGCAGGCCGACCTTGGTCATACCCGATCGAACCGGCACCGAACCGCTGAGGAAGGCAGCGCGACCCGCCGTGCAGCTCTGCTGACCGTAGTAGTCGGTGAAGCTGACACCTTCCCTCGCGAGGCGGTCAATGTTCGGCGTCTGGTAGCCCATCATACCGCGACTGTTGTGACTGATGTTCCAGGTGCCAATGTCGTCACCCCAGATGACAAGGATGTTTGGCTTTTTCGCAGCTGAGGCACTGACACCCATCAGCAACACCAGTAAAACAGCGCTCCATGCTCGTCTCATTCTCATTTCAATGCTCCTTTAATCAAACAGTTTTCCAAATTAGCCAACTCTCTTCATTTCCATACTTAATCTGATATTTCCCATTTACACGGTTAACAAACATGTTTTTCTTCGTACGCCACCAATAATCTTACGATATAGCCCTTGAAATAACAATAGATTCCACATTATTAGCCTCACCTGGTTCATTTTTTCACTCCTTTCTTTGACTATCCTCCCAACTAGCCCAAGGTCGGACTATTTCGGGAATAAGAAAGTCAGTTGCAGACGTGCGCCCCAGCCTTCGGGGCCGTTCGGGGACGATTCGGCCCAATACCGCACGCCGCCACCGATTTGGAATATCTGATTACCGACCTTCAGCAATTGGCTCGCGGTGAGATTAATCGGCACCGACCATTGATCGTTATTCCAGTCATACGTTGACTCTAAACTCAGACCGAATGTCGTCTTGGTCTTGGTGATATAACTGACGAAGGGTTGCAGAAACGTCGCGCTAACGTACGCACGGTCGTCTTCGCCGGCAAATGATTCAACGTGATTAGCCAGAGCACCGTAGGTCCACGGGCCGCTCTGCTTCAGCGCGACAGCCGTAGGCCCAACACCCCACTTCTCAGCCCCCAGCGAATTGTCAGATGCCGTAGGTAGCAGGAATACAGGACCGACACCCCAGATAATACCGTTTGAGGTCGGCTCCTTGGGTGAGAAGAAGAGGCTCTGAACGACATCACCCGTACCCGATTCACCCAAGCCCCTTGTCGGGATGTCATCCTGATCGATAATAGGAAGGATGGTGCGCGAGATCAGGTTCCAATTGTCATTCAGCGTAAGCGGAATGACCGGCTGGATATTGGTTCGCCAGACCGATCCCCTCTCGTTGGGACCAAAGTTCTCGTCGTAATTCGACTGGATCGGAACGCTGATCAAAGATGAAATGGGATTAGCCAACTTCTTGGCCAGGTCCTCTTCACTCTCCCCGAATGCGGCTCCACAAACCAACACCATTAATATCGCAACACTTGTAACTGTCTTGTTCATAATGTTCCCTTTCGTCATTCGATTTCGTCCTGGAGCCAATCTCTGGCGGCTTGTTCGCTATGGAAAGACTCCACTGCCGCCTGTCTTCTACCGGCTCCGAGGAACATCAGCATCTCATCAATCCACTTCGCGTCGGCAACAACGGCGATCTTTTCAATGCAGGGATCGTGTTCATACATGAACGTCAAATCGCCCCAGTCGCCTTCCCTGCCCCAGCCGGAAAACTGTTCAGCAAGAATCAGTAGCTTCACTCTTTCGCCGCGTTCAATCTCAGCACCTGCCTTGCCCTGGACTTCTTTCAAGTCGTCGAATGTGAAAGCCCCTTCTATATGAACGACAAAGAGATTCCTGGCTTCTTCTGAAAATGTCACACTCATTGGGGTAGCTCCCTTAAAGCACTTCCTCTACTTAACCCTAACGATATCATCGGGTTTCCAGGTCCGATCAAAGAAAGGCTCTAGAGGACCATAGAGTCGAAGCAGGATTTCCCATCCCTCACCGGGGATGGTTTTGACCCAATTCTTCTCCTTGCCCTTAGGGGCTTTAGGGGCAAACCAGATCGTCGTGGTTCCATCCGGATTCATATCAGGCTTGTCATAGGTACTGACACTGGGTTTGTCCTGACCATTCTGTAATAGAGAACGTGTATCAGGATGATACACAGTGACAGACCAAAAGTTTTTGGCCGGAATGTTCTTGGGAAGTGTCAATTGATACACGTTATCGCCCATCATAAAATCGTCATTCGAATCGCGATAACAGGCCAGATACTGAGACCCGACACCCACCATTTTCGCAGCCATGGCAGGGGTTACTACAATGGCTTCATAATGAAACAGAGTTCTCGCGTCTATCCACAGAGCATTACCCGACATAAAATCATGGCGTCCGCCCATGAAGAGGTACTCATATTTGCGATCGTCATAGATGCGCACCCCTTCCAGGCGATTAGCATAGGCATTGGCCTTGGCAATGGCTTCGCCGATTTGAATACCTTGGGCCAACAGCTTCTGCATGCGCGTATCCGGAGAAAATGTCTTACCTTTTTCAATGCCTAGCGCCTTCAGCAGACCGAGTTCATACCTGGTAAAGGCCGAAGCCGGCTCATATTGTACAATCTGATTCAATAGATCGAAGTAAGTAATGTCGCGGGGATGAGTCGTGTCACCGCCTTCAAACGACATACTGGTATACTGTGCATCTTCACGAGGTCCGGTAGTTAACGGATAGATTTTAAAACGCGTACTATAATAGTCCAGCGCCTTGTCTCCGGTTCCGGTATCCTGCACGAAACCTCGAACCATTACCCAGTTGCGGTAAGTCGGGCATTTCACCACGAAGTACCCTTCCGGCACAGTTCCCTCGTAGCCGGGAGGAAGCAGCAGGTACTTCCCACCCTTCCCCTTATCACGACCCGCGTTTCCAAGGTCTGTCAGCCAGCGCTGCCAGCCGTCATCAACGACACCCAGGACATTAGGAGGAACTTCAACAACTGTGGGACCGTCTTTTTTTAGATCCGTATGCGCCGTAGCATAAACGCTCTCGGTATTGTAGGTGAGTCCAATGGCTCCAGCCTTTCCGGCTCCACTCTCAACATAGATTTGAATATCGCTTGGAGTCTTCCAGCCGTAATCCCTGATGTGGGCCTCAAATATTGAGTTCACCGAGGTCATCGGCATGAACTCAAGATACGCCTGAGTTGCCCTCTGCCTGTCCAGTTGCTCAAAGGCTCTATCGATCGTAGATTGGGTTGGAAAGCCCCCCTTGTACTCCAGAGTACCGATGGGAGACTCAGTTTTGGCCGTTGTGTTGGGGTAATTATCTTGGGAGGTTGTGGGGTACGTTGCGTTGGAAGAGCATCCCATCATTATAGCTGAGCAGAGCAAGGCCGCAGGGACAGTCATAATCAATTTGCATTTCATGTTCATTTCTTTCTCCTTATTTGAATTTTACAGTTTCGAACTTCTTCTCTAGCGGAGTCCCTTTGTAAACAATATCTTTCGCTGTATTGCCATTGAGCCGGGACGTTGGGCCATAATAGCGAGCAATGATGTAGTAGCCACTATCCGTAACTGGCATCCAATAAGTCCCATCCTTTGGATCTTCTTTACTGAAGGTGAATGTGACGTTACCGTTCTTGTCAGGTTTGGTGTTAAAGGCATTGTAAGCTTGAATATTATTCCCACCAAGATCAGCAGGATTAAGAGGTAAGAATGTATCAGCGCCATAACGAGTTACTGACCAGAAAAGATCTACTCCTGGTTTATATGGCAGTGACATAACAAAAGGCCCATTAGCTCCTGCTAATCTGACACCCTGGCCATTAACCGGGATTTGCTGATAATACGCGTGATAAACCGGGAATCCTAAATGGCCCATCATAGTTCCGGCTGCCCTAACTTTATGAGTCCCTCCTGCAGGATCATCCACAGCTTCAAACATTCCGACATTTCCACTCACTCCACCTGAAGCAAGGAACGCTTTGATGTTTTCAAAAGTTTTTTTATGAACTTCTGCTGTATAGGTTTTAGCTGCCTTTTTCATCAGATCCTTGGTTTCAGAGTAGCGAGTCGAATACTTCATTGTCCACTTAATGATGGCTTGCGGATCCTTCTCATTTGGCAGCTCAACAGCTTGCCATGCACCATAAATACGGGCCCGCTGCCTTATACCATCAGACAACTTGTCTTCATTGAAGGCAAAAGACTGCGTTCTCAGGAAAATCAATGGAAAATTAGATTTGGTTTTGATAACCTCGCCTTCCGGCATAGGTCCATCATAATCTTCATGAATAACAACAAATCGTTGTCCTTTTGGATCTGTTACTTCAGCATAAATTCCAAAATGCTCCATATCAGTAACTAATAAACTTCCATAACGATCATCCCTGGCGGGTGTATCAACAATAACTGGCCCCCATCTTGTATCTATAACCGCTTTTGAATAAAAATGATCAAGAGCCGGGGTAATTACAAAAAAACGATGATCCGGCATTGGTGGATGATCAAATGTATTAAATCCAAATTTCTCAAGATGTTGAACAATAGCACCCATATGATGAGTGATTTTATACCCATAATACTGAACATCCGGAAGATCTTCGCTCGTTTGAGCAAGCCCTTGGCTTGCGACAATGGCACTCAGTGCTAAGGTTAGTAGTAATTTTTTCATTTTGAAGCTCCTTTCATCCGAATTCTCTATTAATAAGACTCACTTGGTCCTACTCTAGGAGGGTCACAAAAGTTCGCCGAATCCGCAGCTTTTCTGTCGGTTTTCTGATCGCCTTGATCTTCTTCCTTGTCATCTCATGGTTCGAGATTAGCCATTTATTTATTAGGCACATAAGGATCCGGTGTTCCCAATCGAATGGGTGGCTCCAGAGCCAGAGATTTTTGAAATTCGACAACCCGCTTCGTGACAGGCGCCATAAACCAGGCATCCGCAACATCCACTTTGTCGAGTGGATAGAGTTCTTTGGGATCCTTGATGAGATTGAACATCTGCGGCATGTTCAGCTTGGCTGGTGTCCCGAACATCGAATCCAGCTTGATGAAGTGCATTTTATAGTCGCGATACTTGTAGGCGTACATCTCGTCGCCATTGTAAACAGGAAAGCCTTCGCGATTTGATTTGTCCTGTTTGCCAAGAAAGAAGTCCAACTGGTCCTTGCCGTCGATCATCCGGTCGCTCGGCACTTTATATCCTGCGAGTCTGGCAAAGGTCGGCAGCAGGTCGGTGGTGTGCACCATCTCATTCGTTTTGCTTCCGGCCGGGATCTTTCCGGTCCAGCGGATCAGGAAGCTGGTGCGCAGAGAACCTTCAAGAGCGGTGAAATAGCTGCCACGCCAGAAACCGGCGGTGCCATGATGTCCCTCAATCTGCTCAGGTCCATTGTCACTGGTCCAGATAATGATTGTGTTCTTGCCAATCCCCAACTCATCCACCTTGTCAATAATTTGACCCGCATACGCATCGATCTGCTCGAGGACATCAGCATAGTTCCCCTTACCAGTGCGGCCTTTAAAGTCCGGGTGAGGAAGTGTGGGCAAGTGCGGCTGAGTAAACGGCACGAAGGCAAAGAATGGCTTCTTGGCTTTCACCTGTCGCTCTATGAAATCGATGGTCTTCTCGGTCAAGACCTTATCGATTAACGGTCTATCCTCAAGCGTATACGTCTTCACCTTCTTGGCTTCTTCACCCTTGCGTGCATCATAGATCGATGAAGCACTGGTTTCCGTGGGGTCATAGTAATCGCTGGTGGGATACAGCACCTCATCCGTTGAATCGGGTATGCCATACCATTCATCGAAGCCCTGGTCCGTGGGGAAACGGCCTTGCGTATTGCCCAAATGCCATTTTCCGAACATACCCGTGGCATAACCAGCATCGGAGAAGAGCTCCGCCATGGTCTTTTCCCATTGGGTCATGCCGTAAAGCATGCCCCAAACCACCTTGGTCGTACCGGAGCGGATCGGATGACGCCCCGTCATGAAGGCAGAACGGCTTGGCACACACTGCGGCTCCACATTGTAATTGAGGAGCATCATGCCGTCTTCGGCCAGCTTGTCCAATTGGGGTGTTTTTGCACCGCGCAGGATTCCTCCGCCGTAACAGCCAATCTCGCCCCACCCGAGATTATCCACCATCATCACCACTACGTTTGGTTTTTCTTGGGCAAAAGAAGTGCCCGTTGCGATTGTCAGCACCAAAACTATCCATAGTCCTGTCTTTAGTCGGTTCACAGTGTTCTCCTTGTTCTAACGCTATTTACCTCTCTTCATCTTCGAGTAGTCCTTGTTCGGGAACTTCCTTAAACTGGTCATGTAAGGAACCATCACATCTCGCATCATGGGTTCAAATGGGGCAACTCCTCCGCTGCGACCGAATAGGTTATAACGCTCTTTTGGGTCTGTATCCAAATTAAAGATCAAAGGTATCTGCCCTAGCACCTGAGGTGCTTCCTGGAATGGAGCATTTTCCCTGCTGTAGGTGATCCAGTGAAACTTGAACTGTTTGTAACGGACAGCGACCGGATTTGGGTGGCCATCATAGACGACGATTCTTGAATCTCTGTTGGAATGGCTTTGCTTACCAAGCAGATAATCGGTCTGGTCAACGCCATCAATGGCTCTATCGGTGGGTACTTTGGCGCCCGTGATGGCTGCAAAGGTCGTGAAGAGATCCATCTCGGAAAACATCTCTTTTGATTTCCAATTGCTTCTTATCTTACCAGGCCATCGCATCATCCCTACCGTGCGTAAAGAACCCTCCCAAGCCGAACCCAATTCGCCGGTCCAGATGCCGTTGTCGCCGTTGTGATCAGGCTCGGGTGAGTAACGAGTGGGACCGTTATCAGAAAAGTAAACAACGATGGTGTTTTCACAGATCCCAGCTTTATCTATGGCATCCAATATCAAACCGGTGTTGTAATCCATCTCCATCAAGACATCGGTATAGGCGCCACCCTTCGACTTACCCACAAAATCGGGATGTGGTACGACCGGGTGATGTGGGTTGGTAAAAGGTACGAACAGGAAGAAGGGTTTCTTCTTGGCATGCTGTCCAATGAAATTAACGCTTCGTTTGGTCAACTCACGGTCCATCAGGCTTCGCTGCTCGAGTGTGTTCTCACCGACCTTCTTCGCCTTTGCTCCCCCTTTTGCGTACAGGATCTTCTGTTGGATCAGGTCCAGGGAGCCAGCACCCGGAAAGGTTGGATCTACTGGAACGGTCGTGTTCGTGATGCCGTACCACTCATCGTATCCTTGCCTCTGTGGATGTCTCTCGTCATTTTCGCCCAGATGCCATTTTCCGTACATCGCCGTTGAATAGCCAACGCCTTTTAGGAGTTCAGCTATCGTAACCTCCATAGGATGCAAGCCACCGGGTTGGCCCGGTTCAACATAACCGTCATTGCCAGAACGTACAGGCATTCTACCTGTTTGGAATGCTGCCCTTGAAGGCGAGCATCCAGGTTCGACCTGAAAGTCCAGGAACTGAATCCCTTCAGAAGCCAATCTGTCGATTCTGGGGGTCTCTGCTCGCACACCACCGTAACAACCAAGGTCTCCAAATCCCTGGTTGTCCGTCATGATCACGACAATGTTGGGTTTCTTGTCTGCCGCGTAGCTCCCGCATGAAATCACCCCAATCATCAGCACCAGGATCATCAACGAGCCTGTGTCCAGCTTCTTCATTTTGTGCTCCTGTAACTTCTTCACTTTGTTTCCCATCAGGTTTACCTTGTACGTCCAATCACAATCCAGTGTGCGACTTCTAGAATAATATTCTGGCCCTCGCCCCAAGAACCACCGCCGAATCCAGGTTCTTTCTGGATGGATCGATAATCTGCAAGTCAGGTGTTATGTGGACGGACGGTGTTACCTCAACGTCGTAGAAGAATTCGAATCCCTGTGAGTCACCAAAGCGAGTCACTACGGCACTTGGCAGCTCATCGGAGAGGCCCATAGTGAAGTAACCAACACCCCACTTGTCTTGATCGCGGCCTTCGACTATTCCCTTGCCGCCGAAGCCGATGCTATAGAAGTCTTCGATCGGGCTTGATTCGTCATCGGCAATTCCAAATCGCCCGAAGAGCCCCCATCCCTGCGTCTGGTCCTGGCTTTCCGTAACCAGGTACTGATGGAAGTTGTAGTAGAAAGACCACGACCCCTCGTCCTTTTTCGGAGTGCCCAGGCCAAGCAGCGTCCTCAGGATGAGACGCGAGTCTTGATCCAGAGCAGTGTAGTCCTTGTTGCTGTATGTAGCTCCGTACGTTTGCTTTCCAGACTGCTCAAAGAAGCTGGTGGGGTGAAAGAATTCGATACTGTAAGTAGTTCCATTCTCGAAATCCTCATCCCAGCCAGCCGTGTTTGGCTGCCCGTCTGAACCAAGTGCTGCAAACGACAGAATTGCCGGATCTTCGGCGTACACATCCGGAAATACGAAGACTGCTCCGGCTCCGAGAGACGAATAAGGCGTGGTTCTTAATGTCACAGGATTAAACACGAAATTCGAATTCATGAAGTTCTCTCTGCCCCTCGAACCGGCAAAGTGATTGTTGTCGCCGTCAAGAGTGTCGATCTTGCCAAAGAAGATGCCGAAACCCTCAGAAAGGAACTGGGTAAACACGACTTTTGATACGGTCACTTCCCGGTAATCAGGGAGAGGAAACAGACCATCGGCGTTCGCGGCCAGAATAGCGCCGGTGTTGCTATTAACAAATTCGCCGAACTGGTGTTCAACCCTCACATCGACAAAAGCACCGGGCCACAGCCCCATCTTCTCGAAATCGAAGTTGAATTCATAATCCACAGAGCCGCCGTATTTCCACTTGCTCTCGACACCGCCATCAACAACTCCCTGGAATGATTGCAGCGAGTCGATTTCGACTGTGATGCCGTTTTCTATAAGCTTGGACCGCTCGCCGCCCCAGTCACCCGTGAGTCTGGACCGATTGAGGTCAGGTCCCTCAGATGCTGAGGATTCCTCGGCCACGACCATCCCGGCGAGAAGGCTTCCCACAATACATATTGCCGTCAGGAAAAAACACTTTGTTGAGACCATCTCATATCCTTTCTTCTTTGCTATCATTTGACAGTTCGAAATCTGTCTTGATCGTTCAATAGATTTACCCAGCTTCATCATTCAGACGAGCCTCGAGAAAGGTCAAGTCGTCACCGGGAAGCTCTCGTGCTCCCTATCATATAGGCTTCTCAGATTTTTCTCATACTTCCTTCAGGGCTCTCACAGGAATTATAGAGGCAAAAGCCGCACTGGCAAGCTTTTCTTGTTGCTATGTGGGCTGAGTTCTAGTGAGGCGTGCGTCTTTGGGCAACGGAATGACAATGTAAGGATCGATCTTACCAGTTCATGAAGTTAGCAGGCCAAGGTCATTTGTGCCAAATCCTTGTGCCAAACATCTTCGTTTGGTCTTCGGCCAGTCTTCGGCTGATCTCATAAGTCTTTTCTTGTCAAGTGTTAATGCCTATAGCATAAAGAGTTACAAAGGAACCCATTCGGACTTCGAATCCGAAGGTTGCAGGTTCGAGTCCTGCCGGGCGCGTTTCTGCAAATGTTTTGTGCTCATTTGACACTCCCTGCCATCCTTTAACTCGGGTTTCTCACAAACTTCACAGCGAAATCGCGTAGATTGTGACAGATCCTGGACTTGTCGCAGTGAGTGAGGCTGAAGGCGTATTGAAATACGTCGAAGTCGGCGATCAAGACAAGTCCAGCCAGATGGCATGAGATACGCGATTGCAGCCGGAGGGCTGTGAGAAATGCGGGTGAACCCTGCGGTAGTCGGACAAACAGACTACATGAGACAAATCAGCCAAGGGTCAAACATGCTCGATTTGACCCGTTTCGAGCAGAAGGACTGAAATATGGTATCGTTTCCAGGGAACGTACTCCACACTACACATGAAAGACGCCCGGCAGTCGCGGGTCTTAGGTACAGTGGGGTGGTGGGGCTGATTGTTGTTTGGCAGTATGGTTGCATTAAGATGTTTACGACGATGTCAAAAACCTCCAACGAAGAAACTCATGGCCTCTGGACTTCCATACATGATCTGGGAATACGTCTTGCCAAGTCCGGGCCTTGAGGCCGGTGCGGTCAGAAGACGCTGGAATTTTCTGTCCCAGGCTTTCCGCAGTATTCTGAACTGTTCAGGCTCTCGGCTTAGCTTCACCGTATTGACCAACGAAGCAATTGTAACGCCAGTTTGGCCGACCCGCCCTGAGGCAGGACAGGATGTGTACCGCCAGTCACTATACTGTTCCATCCAGGTATCGTTATTGAGATGGTTGACTGCCCGTTTTACAACTTCAGGAACGCGTTCATCCCCGGATAGCTCATAATATCGGCTCAGGCCATTTACTCTGACCGAGCCTATGAACCCGGCTTCTCCCACATGTTTTGTTTGGCAATTGCAATGTCCTGAGGGAAGCTCCCAAAGCCACCCGCCGCAGTGTGGGTCCTGAGCAGAAAGGGCGTCATCGGCGAGCAATTTCATGGCATTAAGATAACGTTTATTGAGGTCGAGTTCGTACGCTCCAGCTATCGCCAGCATCGTCCAGCCGTTAACACGCCCGACGTGACTGCCCGTCTTGAAGTTGAACTGCCGATCCTCAACCAGTTGGGCAAGATTTTCTCCGATTCTTTTGACAGTCTCCTTTGCCCATGGGTCACCGGTAAGGAAGTAGTTATAGACCATACCCTGCGTCCAGATGTGCCCGAGGTTGTAAGGGGCCAGGCAAAGATGGCTGCCGTTGCCAAGTGACGCGTAGAGTTTGGCAATGCGTTCAACCGTGTAGAAGCCGCTCATATGTCCCACGCAGTGCTCATGCACCATTCCAGGACGGACTGGATAGGTTGAGCGGCCTCCCAAATCCTCCTCGAAGTGCCTCCTCAAGTCATCGTTAACAAAATGAATGACATCAATCTCGCTGGTATGCCGGGCGGCGGCATCCCCAACGTAGAGGTATTTGGGGTCTCCTGTCCGGGCAAACTGCGCCAGAATATGTTTGGCCGTATCATACTCGTGATTGCCCCAGTTGCACTTGCGTTCACCAAACCAGTCGCCCCAATTCATCTGTCCATAGTCTCGCTGCACCTCGATGGAGCGACAATAACCATTGTGAAAAAGATTTTGGGCCCAATCGTCGTATTGTTTCATACCTAGCCCTGACGCCGGGGCAATATTGCCCCATGTGCCGGATGCAATCGCTTGCGCCGGATCAGCAGAAGGGACCAACGGGGCGTTGGCAGCCTGAACCAGCGAGGGGCCTTCTCCGGAAAGATCCAACCATATCCGCCAGCGGGGTGCCTGACCTGTTCTCAGTCGATAGCAATTGTCCTCGAACAAATACTGGTACTTGTACCAGGGCTCCATGTGGTCAAACGCGCCTTGTTCAAATTTGGGCAGCAGTCCAATCGCCAAGCCTTCTGAGTCTACCTCTATACTCTTTGGCCACTGTTGCCAGAAATCCCGAAGTGCAATGGCGACAGTTCCTTTACCGTCATCCATTTGAGCCCATCCCGGGGCTTTTGATCCGCGCCCCCGCGTGCCTTCAAAGCGGTAGTTCTGATCATCAACCTGAAACAATCGCACTTCAGATGCCGGTGCACCAGCCCATCCCGGTGTCCCGCCTATAGCAGCCGAGCGCACTTGATCCAGAGGTGTCACCACAAACTTCAGATCACGGATATTTTGCAGGACTCCATCGGCTGGGTCGATCAGAATCTGCGGCTCAAGATAGACCCTTGAGAGTCCGGCGAAGACAGAAGCCAGCATCCGAAACCCGAAAACGCGCCGTCCATCCGGGTCGCGGAATGCACCTCGCAAGAGCAGAGTAGAGCGAATCACACCCTCTGTCTGGACGTCCGACGATTCGACAATTGCCGTGCACTTTTTGCCTTTGCCATCTGTCATCGTGAGTCCGAGATCAACCCGATCAGATATTCGCAATAGAGCGTCTCCTACCGGCGAGACCACCACAGTTCGCGTTCTAACCGATGGTCTGTCTTGCCCGTTGACCTCCACTGGAAATTGCGGATTGACTGCCTTGAGCTTCTTACCCCAGGACAGCTTGAAACGTGCCATGGCGTTGGGAGGAGGTTCAGCCTGAAAGTCAAGCAAGACCCAGCGGACGCTTCTATCCTTCCATCGAGCAAGAACCGATGTCTGCAAGGGTACGGGATTATCATTCTCATCATGCAAGGCGAAATCCACGCCTTCCGGAGCGGCTCCTTCTGCAAGAGGGACGCCGCCAGTTACCGGCCGCAGGGATTTGATCGGGCTGATGTTCCAGACGCTAATGGGCATTTGTCCCATTGGCGAGTTAGCTTTCGAATCGCCGGCAAGTGACAGAGCGACTGGCACGAGACCATAACAGATCGAAAAAGCGAGGATTTGTTTCATAGTAGACACCTTCTGTTGGATAAATTCAGCGAACTCCACTGATATTCGTTAAGATCCCATACTTATAGCGGCAAGGAACGAAGAACGCAACCGCATTGTATACAAGACCACTCAAACGCATCCTGCGACTGATCGGTGACGATTGTCCCTGCTGTCGACCTCAGGAGATTCTTCTCAATAAGCCTCTAATGCGACCCAGAGTTCCACGGTCTGTGACCGTGGTCAGAGTCTGAAGGCTCTGCCGTAAGACATGGCCCACAGGACTCCTTATAGTATTGCTATTCCCGTAGCATACGATAAGGAGAAACCTATGAGCCGATTTAGGAAGCTATCACATGCCATATGGCACTGTCAATATCACTTTGTTTGGGTACCAAAGTATCGGTACCGGATATTGCAAGGAAATGTTGCTTATGAAGTTGAAAGGTGCATACGCCTCTTTTCGAGTCAGAAGGGCTGTGAAGTACAAGAACTTAACGTCCAGATCGATCATGTTCATTTGATAACCATGATACCTCCCAAGATATCCGTATCGGATTATATGGGTTTAGTGAAAGGGCGGACGGCCATTCGCGTATTCAAGAAGTTCAGGCAATTAAAGGAACGGCCCTATTGGGGTAACCATTTTTGGGCTCCGGGCTATTGTGCAGATACCATTGGCCTAGATGAAGAGAAGATCCGACGATACGTTCAATACCAAGAGCGCAAAGAGAAACATGAAGAGCAAGGGAACCTGTTCAAATAAATCAATGCTTACCGCTACGGGATGCGGGTTGAGTGTGCCTCCTCTGGGGGGTACCAGCAATACCACGTCCTCTGGGCGTGGTTGTTTATGTCTGAGAAATCTTCGTGGTCGAAGCCGAATGCGTTTTCTGCATGCAGAAGGTTCAGAATGGGCAGAAACCGCCAATTTGTCGGCGATCCAGATCAATCAGGATGTGTTGCTGGCTCCACTGTACGCGGGGACGAGTTCTTTGATCTTGTCGACTATCCCGCTGTGTGTACCCGCCCTGGCGATGGTTGCCAGCTCATCTATCCCCGCGCGAAGTTTGTCACGGTCCATCGGAATATTCTTCCATATCCCGATTTTCGGATGGCGCGTGCGCTGCATGTTCTCGCCTTCGATTGAAAGTTCCTCGAAGAGTTTTTCGCCGGCTCTCGGACCCGTAAAACTCATTTCGATGTCCTCTCCGGGCTTGAATCCGCTCAGCGTAATAAGCTCTCGGGCCAGGTCCACAATTTTCACGGGCTCGCCCATGTCGAGGACGAAGATCTCTCCACCTTTTCCCATCGTCGCCGCTTGTAATACGAGCTGGCTGGCCTCCGGTATCGTCATGAAATATCGCTTCATCTCAGGATGCGTTATAGTCACCGGCCCGCCCTCGGCTATCTGCTTCTTGAAGATAGGCACGACCGACCCGTCTGAGCCGAGCACGTTGCCGAACCGCACGGTGACAAAGTGCGTCTCGCTGGTTCTGCTCAGATCCTGAATATACATTTCCGCGATTCGCTTGGATGAGCCCATGATACTCGTCGGATTGACAGCCTTGTCGGTGCTGATCATGACGAAGTTTGTGGCGCCGCAACTGTCTGAGGCATCGGCGACGATCTGCGTGCCTGCGACGTTGTTCTTGATGGCTTCGCAGGCATTGATCTCCATAAGAGGCACGTGCTTGTGAGCGGCAGCGTGGATGACAACCTGGGGTTTGTACTTTTCGAAAACTTTGACCACTCGGACTTTGTCGGTGATGTTGCAGATTAGTGTTTTGACATCGAGCAAGGGGAATTTCCGGCGCAGCTCCCGCTCTATATAGAACAGAGGATTCTCAGCCTGTTCGAGAAGCAACAGCAGTCTCGGATTGAAATTGCACAACTGCCTGCACATTTCCGAGCCTATAGAGCCGCCGGCGCCGGTCACCAGGATCACTTTGTCCCTGGCAAAAGCCTCTATCAGATCCAGATCAAGCTCGACTATTTCTCTGCCGAACTTGCCGAGCAAGTCGTTAATCTCAACTTTTCGAATCTGAGAAACGCGAAGTTTTCCGGACGCGATATCTGTAAGCGACGGTACGGTGCTGAAGCGAATTGCAGTTCCTTCGCACACCTGGACAACGCGTCTCAACTGCTGATGACTCGCCGAGGGCGTTGCAATGGCTATTTCCTCAATCTTGCGTTCATTGCAGATTTTCGGCAACTGCTCTACAGTACCGAGGACCGGCATGCCATGAATGTGCGTGCCTCGTTTGGCAGGGTCATCGTCGATGAAACCGACAACATCATATTGCGCGGTGGCCATGCGCTGGATCTCGCGAAGCAACGATTCACCTGCGTTGCCTGCTCCGACTATGAGGAATCGCTTCAATCGGCCGGCCTGGCCGGTGCCCTCAAAGTACAGCCGTATTACGACGCGCAATGCGCCGAGAATGAACACGGTGGCAAATACGTCGGCGACACACACGCCCTCGGCGGGTCTTTCCATGCCTGCCGGCAAACTGGCGCGGATCGCATCGCTCCAGCCGGCCGCAAACCAGGTAACTACGATGATTGATGTGCTTGTCAATGACGCCAGCAGCATCGACCGCAGATCGGAAATCCCTACGTAGCGCCACCAGGTACGGTACTGCTTGAAAAGCCCGAATATCGGCAGCTTGACGATCAGAAAGAACAGCAGCAACGGCGGATATACCTCAAGCCACTCCCATCTGAACTGCATGTTCTGCACAACAAGAAAAGAGAGCATCAAAGAAGCAGCGAAAGCAACTATGTGGGCAAGCACAATCAGTGGCCGACGGAATCGGAGCAGGGCGGTAGCCGGGGCGTTCATCAATTCAGGAGGATGCTGATTCTTGTTGTCAAACTGTGTGTCTATGCTTTTCTCAGGCATATTCTCATCGGCATTTGTAGCCCCCATCGGCCCGCCATACCTCAATGTATTCGTATAGAAAGCCCCAACTGCTACTGTTCTTGCCCGGGCTGCAACTCGGCTGCGGACATCTCGATTTCCGTCTCGTCGAAATGCGTACAAACGTCGTTCAGGGCAGTGCTGTCGACTCTGTTGCGCATCAGTGAATAGATGATAGTATTGGCGGAAAAATAAAAACTGATTATGAAAGAGACTATCAACCCGACCACCATCAGCACGAACAAGCATACCAGCCGGGCGGCCAATAGCTCCGCCCAGGTAGTCGGCGCCGGATCTGAAGAAGCGAGGAAATCCATGAATTCCGGCTTTGGCCAGATCGCTGTGAGTTTGTCCACACCCTTGGTGCTGCCGTCTGTCCAAATGCCGAGCTGCAGGAGACAGTGCGTGATCGAGAGCATCAGGAATGCAAAGAATCGGACAAAAACATAACAAATTGCGCCATAAACGGCAGCTATTACCGTGTAGCAGGCCATCCGGGACGGCTGTGCATATACATAGCTGAAGGAACGGCTTATGGAGTCGAAGCAGTCCGATCCGTCATAGGCCACAGCAGGGAACATCAGGCCGAATCCCACGACAGCTCCTATCAAGATGACCGCGATCAATGCACCGCTGATCAGAGCCAGGGGCATGCCCAGCACAACTATCAGCTCGCCGACCTGCGGGATATTACCTGCCAGCCCCAGGAGAAATATGAACAGTCCCACGAAAAGCATTATTCCGATCGGAGCCAACGGAGCTGTAAAAAAACTCGTGAACCGTCTCAAGCTAAAACGAATCGCTTCGGTCAGACCCGGTTTCTCACCCTGTGCAAACTGCAGCGCTGCAATTCGGCACAACGCGCCGCCGGCGATGGACATTACGGCGAGAGCGATAGCGACAAAGATCAGACAGTAAGCGTAGTGGTACCTCAGCGCCCATCCAACTGCCCTGAAGCAATCGCGGATATTCTTTGCGACACTCTTAAAGTTAAACTCGAACAACTCCCCCAGTGCCGTATGGAACTTGGCTGAGCCAAAATGCCAGAGTGTGGAGAATACTCCTTTGCGCTGATCCGTGTCTTTGAACTCGGTGATATGCGACTCAACTGCCCCGTTGGGAACCATATACTCGCTCAGTTTTGTGACGTTGCCGTCTTTGTCGCCAACGATTGTCCCGCTCAAGTCCATGACCCAGCCGGCCAGACAAATGACAGCTACTGCCAGAAAAGCAATTACTAACTTCGTAGGTTGGATGGCTATGCGGAAGGTGCGGAATATGTTCGGAAAGAGAAGATCGTCAAATAGTCGGGGGGATTCCTTGCCGCTGACCATTTCGCTTCCTTTCAAAAAACCTACAATTGCACATAGTCCGGTTGAGAACGAACGAGCACATATATAACGTATTGTCAGCCGATTTCAACACATTCTCCAAGAAATTGTCTCTAAGGCCACGCAAAACAATAACTTCCGACTGTCCATCTCATCTTCAGGCCGTCTTCGGCCGTTCCTCAATCGCGAAATCCTCAGCGTAGGCCCGCTACGCTTGGCGGTTTCGCTCAATCGATCACGACCAAATCCAACCTAAACCTGAGCGGATATTTCGGCAACTTATTGTTTTACGCGCCCTAACGGCCCTTGTTCACGAATCATCAGAAGGAGGTTCGCCAGCATCGAATGGCTCTGTGGATTCTTCGGACTGAGATTTGGAGACCATTTTGTATTCGGCATCAAGCCAGGCGCCCAGATCCACCAGCTTGCACCGCCGGGAGCAGAATGGAAAAAAACTCTCCTCTCCGGATTTTTCTCGAACTGACATTTTGACGGTCTTGCGACAGACCGGACAAAAGTGTTTCATGCCTGGCGTCTATTCTTCTTGCTCTCTGACGAGGCCCTGCTCGAGCATTCGGGCGTAATCAACACAGTGCCTGGCCCAAGGCTTGGCTTCAAGCCGAGCCTTAGCTATCGGCTTGCCGGTGCCCTCGCAAATGCCATAAGTCTTCTTCTCCATGCGCATCAGTGCATCATCAATCTTTCTGAGCAGTTTCCTTTCGCTGTCCATCAGCTCCAGAGCGAATTCCTGCTCGTAGTTGTCGGTTCCGATGTCGGCCATGTGGATCGGCATGCTCGACAAGTCTCCGGATGCGTCCAACCGGGATTTCTTCAAGGCCTCGTCTTCGAATTCGTTTACATTTCTCAGGATCTCCCTGCGCTTCTGCAGCAGTACTTGCTTGAAATGCCCTCTGTCGGCCGCGGTTAGACCACGCTTTTTGGTCCGAGTCGAGCTTACTTGCTTTCTGGATACCTTTTTGCGTTTCTGTGCCACTTTTGCGTCTACCTTTCTTACAGTTGGACTATTCCAGGTGCATCCGTGAGAAATCCTATTGCAGCATTTCACGGCGTACCAAACATAGCAGTCATCTCTGATGAATCTCAAATTAAACCCCTGAGTATAGACAACCTAACGGGGCAATTCAACCCAAATCGTTGATTTATACGTAAGTTGTTGCAGGGTACGCAGATACGATCACAATAATGACTGGCCCTTGCCGGTTTCTCCGCCGTCTTTTGCAAACTTGCCCAGAGGGATGAAGAAATTTTCCCGGCCGATTTTGCCCACATAGACCTTGACGTCAAAGACTTTCTCGATCAGATCGCAGGAAAGAATCGACTCGGATTTGCCGGTGTGATAACTACCGTCGGCGCCGAGAAGCAATATTTCGTCACAATATTGACTGGCCAGGTTGATGTCATGTGTTACTGCGACGATTGTCTTGCCTTTCTCAAGCTGGGCGGCCTTGAGCAAATCGTATATGCCGACCTGGTGCTTCAGATCCAGGAAGCTTGTCGGCTCATCCAGAAGTAAGATGGAAGTGTCCTGGGCAAGCGCCCGTGCGATGAAAACTCGCTGGCGTTCGCCGCCGCTGAGACTTGAGAGCGAGCGGAAGGCAAACTGAACCGTATCGGTCGCCTCGAGCGCTTCGTTGGCTGCCTGTCTGTCGGCGCGGCTTTCGAAGCCAGATGCGCCGAAATAACGAGTCCTTGCCATCAACACCATCTCGATCACCGTAAAGCCAAATGCCGGTATGAATTCCTGTCTTACAACCGCCACTTTTGCCGCCAGAGCCTCGTTGCTGTACGATCCTATCGGCTCTGCCTCAACTCTTACAGTTCCCGACTCGGGCGTCAGCATCCCGCACATCAGATTCAGCAGAGTGCTCTTGCCCGCCCCGTTCGGGCCGGCGATCGCCAGGAATGTTCCTGGTCTGACCTCGAAGCTGATGTCCTTTAGAATCGCGTTTTCTGGCGTGTAGCCAAAACTCAAATTGTCAACCTCTACGATCCCGCTCATTTTAACCAACCGATTTTTCTGCTGTATTTCACTAACAGAACCAGGAAGAAAGGCCCACCGACAATCGCTGTCACCACACCGACCGGCAACTGTGCCGGAGCGATTATGACGCGCGCCAGCGTGTCGGCAACGACCAGGAATATCGCACCGACGATTGCGCTTAACGGAAATAACTGGCGATGGTCGGGGCCGAACACCAGTCTGACGCCATGCGGAACGACGAGCCCCACAAATCCAATGAGCCCGCTAAAGCTCACCGCAATGGCCGTTATCGCCGCGGCAACCCCAAAGGCGATCGTACGGGTCTTGGCGATGTTCACGCCCATGCTCATAGCGTCGTCATCGCCGAGGCTCAGAGCGTTCAACTGCGGGCTGATGTAGAACAACGCCACTATACCTGCAATCGCGCATCCGGCACCAATCCACAGCGCAAGAAAATCCACTTCTGTCATATTCATATTGCCCATGAGCCAGAATATTGTGTCATAAACCTGGTCCGCTTTCGCTATCGAAGTCAGAAACATTATGACCGCCGACAAGAAGGCGTTGACCACCACTCCGGCGAGCAGGAGGCCCGTGACATGGAACTTGCCTGTCAACCGGCCAATGAACCACACCAGCCAGACGGTTGCGGATGCTCCGGCAAATGCGAAAACCGCTATGGGAGACCGTCCCCAGAGGGTCCAGTTCAGTCCACTGACAACCGCGATCATCGCGCCCAGACCGGCGCCGCTCGATATGCCCAATATATAAGGATCTGCGAGCGGGTTGCGCAGCAGGGCCTGGAAAACGACCCCAGAGCACGCCAGTGCCGCCCCCACCAGGCAACCGAGAAGAATTCGGGGCAACCTGAAATTCACGAAGATTTGGTAGTCGGGATTTCCCGTTGCCTGCGGTCCGGGCCCGGCAAACACGGCTCTGAAGGAAATCTTTTCGGGGCCTATGCCCGAGCACGCAACCATGACGGCCGCGAGCACGGCCAGAGCCACAGCGGTTCTAACGAGAAGCTTCTTTGGCGTCAGCAATTGTCCCATAGCTTCAGTCTTCAAAAAGGTGGGGCCTCAAGCATTTGGCGATCTTTTCTGTCCCTTCGTACAGTCTCGGTCCAAGCCGTGAGACTGTGTCGGCGCGTATGACGTAGATTTTGCCGTTTGTCACCGCGGGCAAATTCCTGAACCAGGCCCAGTGCCGCACTGCTGCATCTCGCTGCGCGTCCAGGTCTTCTCGGCCCATCGCAGGTTCGATTATGACGTCGGCGCCGCAGGCGATGACCTGTTCGGCTCCGATAGGTGGGTATTCGTGCACCGTTTGCCCGATAGCGTTTTCGCCGCCAGCCAGCTCAATCATCTCATTGACGAATGTGTTTCGCCCGGCCACCCGCAGTGGTTCTCTCTGGACGACCCAGAGCACCCTGACTTTTGGCAAGGCGCCGACCATGCCCGACAGGGCGGTCAGCTTCTCCTTGATGCCGGTGACCAACTCATCGGCCTGACGTTGTCTGCCCGCCGCGTCTGCGATCTGGCCAATCACCGAGAAAAGATCGCTCACTGTTTCAATATTTACCGCCAGGCTGTTGTAGCCGACCCGCTTCAGTCGCTCGGCAAGATTCTTCTGCCGGCCAAATCCAAGCGTCATTACCAGGTTCGGCCTGGCCGCAACAACGGCTTCAATATTTGGCTGCCAGAAGGTTCCGACTTTCGGTTTTTCTGCAGCGGCGGGGGGGTAGTCACTGTCAAGTGTAACACCGACAATTTCTTCGTCAAGTCCGAGCGCGAAGAGGATCTCCGTAAGGCTGGGAGCCATGGAAACAACTCTGTCGACTCGGACCGGCAGGGGCGATGTGCCGGCGTCCTGACCGTCCCGGAAGCCAAATGCAGCAAATCCGACGGCCATCCAGCACACAATTGACAACAATAGCCACCACCACTTAATCATCAGGTCCTCTTAAACTGCCTTTCAAGATCGGCCACGGAGAACTTTATCGTAGTGGGCCTGCCGTGCGGACAGCGGCTCACAGACTCGGCGCTGTGCCTGTCGGCAAGGAGCTGCTCGATTTCGCTGTCGGTCAGTTTCTGACCTGCCTTGATCGCTGCCTTGCACGCAGCCATGTTCAGAACGTCATCGAGCAATTTATCGGGATCAGGGCTCGTAACATGTCGGTCGAGCAAATCCAGCAAGTCCCGGACAAAATCCGTGGCTTTGACGTCGGACAGCAGAGTCGGAAACGCCTGAACTGCTATGGTCCCGGGCCCGAACGGATCAAGTTCGATGCCCAGCTTCTCAATCAGCTCGCCATTGTTCTCAATCACGTCAAGATCCGATGCGCCCACCTCGAGACTTTCAGGAATCAGCAGTTTCTGTGATTGGAGTTTGCTCTCTCGCACGCGTTTGCACAGTCTGTCATATATTATGCTCTCGTGAAGCGCATGTTGATCGACGATGACAAACCCGTCGTCGCTTTGCGCTACGATGAAACTGTCGTGTATCTGCAGAAACTTCCTGTCATATTGAGCGGCGTTCTCACGCGGCAGCTCGCGCGTCCCGCCACCGGAAGCGGGACGAAAGCTGATTTGCTGCTGTGTCTGGACGGGTCTGTGTTTCCTAAAGAACCCAGCCATTGCATCGGAAATTCTTTCGTCGCGCACCGAATCCGAGCGCCGAAAGCGACTTTTCACATGCTCGATATCAGGGAGCTGCGCCTCGGTCTGGATGTCTGTCCGCAGAAGCTTTTCACGGAGAACGCCAAGAACCTGTGAATGCACGAGATTGGCGTTGTAGAAACGCACCTCGACTTTCGTCGGATGCACATTGACGTCATAATCGGCGTACGGCATCTGGATGAACAAGAAGACGACGGGGAATCTGTTAGGCTCCAAAAGTCTGCGATAAGCTTCTTTGATCGCGTGCGAGATGAACTTGTCGCGAATGAACCGGCCGTTGAGAAATGTATATTGAAATTTGCTGTTCGTCCTCGATATGCCTGGTTTGCCCAACAGGGCACAGATGTGCAGTCCCTTTTCGTTACTCTCGGCTTCGATCAGATCATCGGAGCCTCTAAGTGACAGTCCGGGGAAGAGTTCGGCGATTCGCCGGCAGTGAGTTTGCCCGCTTGACAGGCGATGAAGTTCTCTGCCTTTGTGCGTTAGCGTCAAATCAAGGCCGTTATTTGCCAGCGCGATGCGTGTGAACTGCTCGCTGATATGTCCCATCTCGGTGTTGGCTGTTCTGAGAAACTTGCGCCTAGCGGGCAATTTGTAGAAGATGTCTCTGATCTGGATTGTCGTGCCGTAGTCTCCGCTGCTCGGGCCGGCGCTCCCCTTGCTGCCGCAGTCAATCTCAATGCAGTTCGCACCGGTCGAATCCTTCGTCCTGCTTGTGGCCCTGACCTGCGCAACCGAAGCAATACTTGCCAACGCCTCACCGCGAAAGCCGAGCGTCGAAATGGCCTGGAGATCGGAGCTGGTTTTGATCTTGCTGGTCGTGTGGGGCTCAAACGCACGGGCCAGATCCTCACCATCCATCCCCCGGCCGTTGTCGGTAACCGATATTAGCTTCCTGCCTCCATCTTCGACCAAGACCGAGATTTTCGTCGCCCCGGAGTCGATACTGTTTTCCATCAGCTCCTTAACCACGCTGGCGGGTCTTTCGATCACCTCTCCGGCAGCAATCATGTTAATCATATTCTGGTCAAGAGCAAGTATTCGACCCATCGTTTTTCCACACACATCAGTCACTGTATATCACCAAATGTCACCGCCGCCAAGCCGGCTGGATTGTCGTCCCCTCGCACGGAGGAGTCTACTTTCGTTTGTAGCGGTCTTGTTCATTGAAGAACGAAATGTCGGCGTATCCGGCATAAATCTTCCCCGAGTGTGCTGCGCCTTTCGGTATGAAGATCCGGTCGCCTTTCTTATAACTCCGCTCAACAGCGTCGATCGTCAGGTCCACCCGGCCTTCCAGGACCACAGACCATTGGCTTTCATGGGAATGCTCCGGGATTTCAACATCTTCTTCGAACTCCATGAAGAGAACTTGATGATCGTCCGACTGTGAAAGGTACGCGTTGAGGCCACTGAGCGGGATGTCGGCCTCGGGCAAATTTCTTATTGGTTCAGGGAATACTTCCGCCACTGGCAACAGTCCTTAATTGAATTCTTGAACAACTTCCGGTCATGGACAATTATCTACAACCTGTAAATTGACTTCTTCAGCATGCACAGTGTGATGTTATTCGATTGGCCTGCACAGTTCAAGCATGTTATACCCTTCAGTGCACTAGGCTCTGTCTGAAAACTCGATCTGTCTTCGAGCAGCTCATTTTCCGCCTGGCTGTCCCGATGTACATCGGGAGCTCCATCGACGATAAAACCAATATCGCCTGCTTCAGTTCCCTCGGCGTCGCTCGGGACAAGCTTTGCCAGGCGAAAAACCGCTCGCTCTCGGGCCGACGACGGAGTCTTCAGATAGAGCTTAGATTCCCGTGAGTAAGATCATAAACTGTTATTGTAAAGCTACTTACCCGCGCAGAAACGGAAATTTTCAATCGGGAGCACTATAGTAGCATTTTTCTCCCGACCCACTCGCAGGGCAATGCCAGCACATCGGTGTGTTCACGGCACCGTCAATACTCAATCCTGCCAGCGCGAAAGCTAAGGGCGCGCAAAATAATAAGTTGCCGAATTATCCGCTCAGATTTAGGTTGGATTTGGTCGTGATCGATTGAGCGAAACCGGAAGCGTAGCGGGCCGGAGCCTGTCCCGAGCGAAGCCGAGGGATCAGGATTTCGCGATTGAGGAACGGCCAAAGACGGCCTGAAGATGAGATGGAGAATCGGTAAGTCATTGTTTTGCGCGTCCTAAGCCCATTAGCGTCTTGCCTTGTTGCATGTTGTTCGCCGCAGCGGTAGTATGTGCCCCACAGGGCCCTACGACCATGCCGTCAAAATGCGTGAAAATACTGTTGAGGGGTTTGCCGGGTTGTGGAAAAATGACCGCAATCACCAAGACTATCGTTTTTGGGTA
>Ga0255052_10000703_pt1 | contig 26436 bp, 21 predicted proteins | sample JV7_2_21_MG_FD_188632 | JGI IMG/M metagenome (GOLD analysis project Ga0255052, IMG submission 188632) | Seawater microbial communities from Jervis Inlet, British Columbia, Canada - JV7_2_21 | ecosystem: Environmental > Aquatic > Marine > Inlet | place: Canada: British Columbia | collected...
AGATCTCGGGCGCGAGATCTACCTGAGGCGGTGTTTCTGGTGCCATGGAGAGGAGGGACGCGGGGATGGGCCGTCCGCCGTCGGCATGTCTCCAAGGCCGCGCGATCTGGTGCGCGCCGACTACAAGATCCGATCGACGTCTTTTGGTCAACTCCCCACTGACGAAGATCTGTTTCGAAGCATTGCAACTGGCTTCCCAGGTACGCCGATGCCGGGATGGGAGCGGATTCTGACAGAGGAGCAGATCTGGAATCTCGTTTCGTATGTCAAGTCGCTCAGCCCGCGCTTCGGCAACGAGACCGTCGACCCGATCGGCACTTCCCCACAGACGCCGGCCTCTGTCGAGCGGGGCAAGGAGGTCTATGAAGCAGCCCGGTGCTTCATGTGCCACGGCGAGGCTGGTCGAGGTAACGGCGGCATTGCCGTCACCCTGAATTTTCAATGGGGAATCCCCTACGCGGCACGCGACCTGACGCGGGGGTGGACCTTCAAGGGCGGAAATGAACCGCGGGATATCTATCTGCGGATCGCGGGCGGTCTGAACGGCACGCCAATGGGGCCGTACGAGAACCTGCTCACGGATGAGGAGCGCTGGGACCTCGCCCACTACGTCGCATCGCTTGACCGTGAGCCGTCTGACTCCAGCGAGGACTTCGTGGTGGTGGCGACCCATTGGAACGGCGATCTCCCGGACTTTCCCGACGCAGCGGCGTGGGCCGCGGCCCGGCCCGTCGTGGTTCCCTTGGCGGGTCAGGTCGTCCGGGACCCCCCACTTCGGTGGTGGACGCCGACAGTGGGCACGGTCACCGTGCGGGCGATCTGGAACGGTACCGAGATCGCTTTCCTCCTCGAGTGGAACGATCCCACCGGTCCGGAGGACTCCTTCGCGGATTCGGCACAGATCCAGTTTGCGGTGCTCGAGGCAAGCAAACCCTATCTTCTCTTCGGAGACCAGAAGAATCCCGTCAGGATCTGGCAGTGGCAGACCGGTGACGAACTCGAAGAATGGACCGCGAGCGGGCTGGAGAATGTTGAAACCCACTTTGCGAGCTTTCGGGCCGGGTCTGGTTGGAGTCAAGGGCGCTGGCAGGTGGTCTTCCGCAGAGCGCTCCAGGGCGAGCCGGATTTCGAGCCGGGAGAGTTCATTGCGACCCTGTTTTCGATACGCGACGGCGCGAACGGCGAGTTGGGCGACGTCAGGGCAATCTCCACCTGGCTCTACACGACCGTGGAGCCTCCGCGCTCCATCAGGTCGTGGCTGTTGGCGCTGGTGTACGTCCTCGGGACGATCCTGGGTGAGCTGTGGGTGCTATCGAGGTTGGGCCCATGAGGATCACCGGAGCCTCACTGATCCTGTTCTTGCTGCCGGGCTTGGCTCTGCAAGCGGCGGCTCAGGAAGCCGATCTCTTCAACCCGTACGAGCGACCCAGGAATGGCCCTCCGCTCACCAATGTCTTCCGCAAGGTGGAGCTCAACTGGCTGTTCAAGAAGCTTCAGGATCCGCGGCACCATGTGTCGGCTCGCATGCCGCAGTTCGCCCTCACGGATGACGAGGTATGGGATGTAATGGCGTACCTCGAGAGCATCGCCACTCCGGCGCCGGTGGCTCCGGTCTGGCCGAGCTGGTCAGGCAAGACGGAAGACGAGATGACCGACGAGGAGTGGGACGCCATGTTCGAGGTGCAGGAGCTCGGCAAAGTAGTCTGGCGACAGGCGCGATGCACGATCTGCCACTCAGTGACCGGGCCCGCTGGACGAATTGGTGGGTTCGTGGATCTGCGAGTGGGCGGGATCGATCTCGACATGGCCGGAACGAAGCTGCGGCGCGACTGGCTCTATGCCTGGATCCAGGAGCCCAAGGCGTACTTCCTGAACACCTTGATGCCTCGGTATCGCCTCAGCGGTGAGGATGTCAAGGCACTGGTGGAGTACATCCTTCGCGACGACAGCTTCCGGACCGGGACGGCGCCTGAACCGGAGCCCGAGACGGTAGAGACCTGGGCCGCTCTAGACCATCCGACGCGTGTCGCCGCAGGCAAGAAGCTGATCGAGACTACAAGATGCGTGGTCTGCCACGTGATCTCTGGCATTGAGGAGCTTCTCGAGCTCCCCAACCGCGAGCCCGTGCCTTCCGAGGGTACCTTCGAATACCTGGCATACGACCTCAGATGCCTTACCTGTCACTCCATAGAAGGCCGGGGGGGTAGTTACGCGCCCGATCTCACGACGGTGGGAAGCCGGCTTCATGAGGAATGGATAGCGGGCTTTCTGGCGGCACCCGACATGGTGCGGCCCCTCTCTCAGCAGATGCCAAAGTTCGGTCTAACAAGCGAGGAGGCCCGAGTCGCCGCCTCCTACTTGGCGGAGCAGCGCCGAGATTCGACAGTCCCGGAGGCTCTCCCCACCGAGCTTCTCTCCACAGAGTGGATTGAGCGCGGTCGGGAGACCTTCGACGTGCTGGGCTGCGTCGCCTGTCACAGCATCGGTGAGGGAGCAGGAGGTTTGGTTGGGCCCGATCTCACCGCGTTGGGAGAGCGAATGCGAACCGGCTACATGAGACACCACCCCAAGCACCCCCACAGCGTGAACAACTACTCCCAGGAGCCCGATTTCGGACTGTCCAATGAGGATGCCGACGCCTTGGCAGCCTATCTGGCCACAAAGCACCGATGAGCCCGAGTCATGCGCCCAAGAGAGACTAGAAGAGGTGTGATCTGGCTGGTGCTGGCTGCAGTGTTGCCATTGACGGCCGAGGGACAGGATCTCATCGATCGTCGACAGCAGGCTCGTGGATCCTTTCTGGCTACACCGCAAGGCATCTACGAGCACTTCTGCGCCCACTGCCACGGTGATGACGCGACGGGAGGAGGAAGACTCTGGGCCTCGGAGCTTGCACCCGAGCCCTCCAGTCTCGTCGACACTTCTCTCGATGGGTCGGCGCTTGTGAGCTTCATCACCGCCGGATCGGCTGCTGCCGGTCGGTCCAATCTCTGCCCCCCTTGGGGTCACACCCTCCCGTCCACCGACATCAACCGCCTGGCGCGCTACATCCTGTCACTGCGTCGAGCGCCTGCCAGTCCCGCGCCAGGCAGCTCGGACCAGCCACGGACCAACCGATTCCCATGGCTCCTTGTGACCGTGCTTGCGGGGGAGGTTGGCCTGATTCTGCGCCTGCGTCTGAGGAGAAAGGAGACCGCGAATGCCATACCGGAAGATCCTGCTGTGCGTGGATAACTCCCCTCACTCCAACTTAGCGGTGGAGCAAGCCGGAGTAATCGCCACCGCCTTCAAATCCACGGTGGTCGCCGCTCACGTCTACGCGGCGCGTCTTCATGACCGCCGGTTTGTGGATCTCGAGCCCGGTCTCCCATCGGAGTACCGCGATCCGAAGCGGCTCGAAGCTTCTCGTCACACCCATGATTCACTGATCGGGGAAGGCCTGCGGATGATCTCGGACTCCTATCTTCAGGCCGCGCGGGCCAGGCTCGACGGATTGACCGTCGAGAGCAAGAACATCGAAGGCAAGAACTACCTCCAACTTGTCGCGGAGTCCAGAAGAGGATACGACCTCACCGTTCTGGGTGCACGGGGTTTGGGTCTGTCGTCCATGATCGGCCGCTGCTCGGAGGAGGCACTTGGCAGCGTCTGCGAAAGGGTGCTTCGCTCGAGCCGTGTGGACACACTCGTGGTGAGAGATTCCCGCCCGCCTGGCGGCAAGATTGTCGTTGGCGTTGACGGGAGTCCTGAATCCTACGGCGCCCTGCGCAAGGCTCTCAGGCTGGCCGCGACCGGCGGCGAGCAGCTGGAAGCAGTAAGCTGCTTCGATCCTCACTTCCACCCCGTTGCTTTCAAGTCCATTGCCGGTGTTCTGTCGCCTGAGCAGGCCGGGGCCTTCCGGTTCGATGAGCAAGAGCAGTTACACGACCACATCATCAACCACGGTCTGGAGAACCTCTACACGAGCTATCTCGACAACGCACGCACTGTAGCTCGCGGCAGGGGGCAGGAGATCGAGACCCGGCTCCTGACGGGCAAGCCAGCCTACGCGATCGCCGAGCGGGCGCGACAGCTCGATTCGAATCTCGTAGTCGTCGGCCGTTTCGGGCTTCACAGGACAGACGACCTCGACATCGGGAGTACCGCTGAGACGGTGGTCCGGAACAGCCCAGGGAACGTACTGGTCGTCAATGATGAGACGGGGGGCCTGGATCTCCGCTGGACCATTGAGGCGAAAGCGCGCCTGACGAAGGTGCCGGAGTTCATGCGGCCCATGGTGGGACGAGCCATCGAATCCTACGCGAAGGCACACAATCTGCGAAAGGTGACGGCGGAGGTGGTGAACGACGCCAAGTTGAGCCATGGAGTGCCGGTGCCCGGTCATTCAAGGGAGCCCGGATCGTGACCCAAACGCACCACATCCCGTATGTGGTCTCGTGGAATATCACGCGTCGCTGCAACCTGAGCTGCAAGCATTGCTACATCGATGCTTCCACGGCGATGGAGGGTGAGCTCTCCACGGGAGAGGCGCTCCGGGTTGTGCAAGAAGTTTCCGAGGTCGCAGCGGGCGGGCTGCTCATACTCTCTGGCGGCGAGCCATTGCTGCGTCCTGATCTGGAGGCTCTGGTCCACCGCGCTGCCACGTTGGGGATGACGGTGGTGCTTGGCACGAACGGCACACTGATCACCAGGCCCTGGGCGCGTTCACAGGTCGACCAGGGTCTGGGTGGCGTCGGGATCAGTCTGGACTCGCTGGTTGCGGCTCGCCATGACGCGTTCAGAGGGACCGACGGTGCTTGGAAGGCAACGGTTGAGGGAATCGGCATCGCGCGCGATGCAGGACTCGATGTGCAGCTTCAGATGACGCTGACCCGAGAGAATCTATCCGAGCTTCCCCGCGTGGCTCACTTTGCTCGCGAGGCAGGGGCCAGAGCACTGTCGGTCTTTTTTCTGGTCTGCACTGGACGCGGGCAGGAGCTTGTCGATCTGAATCCCGAGGAGTATGAGGACGCCATTCGAGTTCTGATCTCTTATCGGGAATCCGGAATCCTGGTTCGTCCTCGCTGCGCACCGACCTGGCGGCGCGCTGTGGCCCAGGCGAGACCGGATTCGATCCTCCTACAGACCGACGCGGGCCGCTGCATGGCTGGCAAGAGCTATTGCAGGATCACGCCCGACGGCAAGGTGACCCCCTGCCCTTACATGCCGGTGGTGGTGGGTTCCCTGCGTGAGGCATCTTTCGGGACAATCTGGCGGTCGGCCGCACTCTTCAAAGTACTGCGGGAACCCGATCTCAAGGGGCGTTGTGGAGTGTGCGAGTACCGGGAGCTCTGTGGAGGCTGCCGCGCGCGGTCCCTCGCCCTGAATGGCGACATCGAGGGTGAGGATCCGTGGTGCACCTACGTTCCCGGCACCGACGCGAGACGGGAGACAGCGGAGGCGCCAGCTCTGGAGTGGGCAGCCGATGCGGAGAAACGGCTCGAAAGCGTCCCCTTCTTTGTCCGGCAGGTCGTTCGCTCAGCAGTCGAGGCCTATGGCCGCCGAAAAGGAGTATCGATCGTCACCGCTGAGCTGTTGCAGGAAGCCCGAAACACGTTGGTGCGACCGAGATCGGCAGATGAGGGTCGAGCGCCGGTACAGAGCATCGACAGCCTGAAGGGCCCTCGCATCGGCGATTCTCCGAGGAAGCCTACAACTATCGGAAAGGAGTGACACGATGAACCTGCTGCAGAAGCTGGTCCGTCCTGTGGATCTACCCCAAGAGTTCCTCGAGTGGCAGTGTGAGGAGCGCAGATCCTTGTTCGACACGCTAGTCCAGGGCCGGTGTCCCCGGTTCATGGCCTCCCACCTGCCTGTGCTGAGCTCGCTCAACGAGCCCGGCGCACCGTTCCCCATCCGCTCCTCTACGAAAGGCGTCGGTCTCCTCCCACGGCCGGAGTTTCTCCTGGAGCACGTGCAGGAAATCCACGCCACCCTGGTGAGGTGCCGCGAGATCTCTTCCCATGAGAGCCTCAATGAGCGCATCGGAACGGCACGATCCCTTTACGAACGACCTGAGAGGATCGACCCCGGGACTCTCGGCTCCATTGAGATCTTTCGCGGCCAGACCTACCACAACCTATGTAGGGACCCCCGGGCAACACTGTTGTTCACAGGCTCGGCTCCCCGCTACTTGAGCTTTCAAGTCAACTGCACTGTGGAGATCTTGGGTCTGGAGGACCTGAGATTCCAGTTTATCCGCGGAATGCGATTCCTCTTCGAGCCGGAGCAGTTCCATATACGGCAACCCGACTATCCTCTCGGCTACCTGTTCCGAGTTCAGGAGGTCTTCGAGAAGACTCCACGGATGGGGAGGGCGGGAAAGAACGTGGGCCAGTACGGAAAGCGGGAGGAGTACGATCGTGAAGACTGGCGGGCTCGCACCGATCCCACCGTCTGAGGGCAGACCGCTATCTGGCGCAGCGGAACCCGGTGTGCTTCAGGCGGCGATTCGGGTCGTACGCGAGTCGATTGGAGGTACGCAACCGCATCGTCGGGCTGAGCCAGGAGCCACCCCGCGACACCCGCAACTTGCCGCCTCCGGGGCCTGGAGGATCCACGCTGGGAGAGCGGGCGTAGTAGCCCTTGTGGTACCAATCCTGGACCCACTCCCAGGCGTTACCGGCCATGTCATACAAACCGAAGCCGTTCGCGGTGAAGCTTGCCACTGTCTCGGTACCGGTGGCGTTGCAAAAGGACTTGTCGTCGAACTTGGCACCGTTCGGCGCCGAAGCCCGGCAGAGTGGTGTCTCGATACCCCACGGATAGACCGCGTCTTGCTTCCCCCCCCGCGCCGCGTACTCCCACTCTGCTTCTCTGGGGAGGCGCCCCCCCAGCCATTCGCAGAACTTGGCAGCGTCATGCCAGGATACGAATAGGACCGGGTGGTTTCTCTTTTCTGGCTCCTCGAAAGCCGAGTAGTCTCCCGGCAGTCGGCACACCCCCGCCTCGACACAATTCTGATACTGGGCGTTCGTCGTCTCGGTCTCCGCCAATTGGAATGGCTTCGAGATCTCTACTGCGTGGGTGGGCTTCTCATCGCGGTCGCAGCGCCTGTCTCCGACGGTGCAGCCCATCGTGAAGGAACCTGAAGAGATGAGGACGAACTTGACTCCCGCCTCTGCTTCGACAACGGTCCTGGGCTGTTGGCGCGCAGTCTCAGCCGCTTTTCTCACAGCCAGTGCCTGCTCGTTGGCGGGATCGATTCGAAGCGCCATGGCCGCCCGTGCACCAGCGTCCTCTGTCAGCCCAGCTCTCAGCAGGCGCTCCGCTTCTTTCGCCAGCCGAGCCGCTTGCTCTCGTTCGGCCAGAGCACGATCCTCGGCGCTGAAAGCCGCGACCTTGGCCTCGCAGGCAGCAGCGAGCTTGGTGGCGTAGTCGGCGCTGGGATGTTCCGAGTAGGCCGAGGCAAACTCCCGGTAGAGTGTGCCCGCGCCCTCATAGTCCTTGGCGTCGAAGAGCCGATCGGCTTGCCCCAGCAACTCCTCTGGGCTCTGCTGGCCGGCATCTTGCGCCTCTTGAGCCGATTCGATCTCGCCCTCAGTGGCTGTGATCGCCCCACGAGCGGCGGGAGAAGCCACGAGAAACAGACAAAGGATGGCGATCCCACCAGTGTAATCCAGCACTCTGTTTGTGTGGTGACGTCTTCCCCCGGCTTTGCGACGGACGGCGTGGCGCCCGATCGGTCGCCTTTGCTCTGTGCAAACCCTGGTGCTCGCCACGGGCTTTGCCTGGCGCGGTAGCTGTTGGCTATAGAGGGACATCGTCAACACGGAGTGAGATCGGGTTCGTGATAGCAGCCATCGCACCAAGGGGTGATCTCGCAAGACCCCTGACCGGCAGCTGATATCCGAACGAGCGACCGGCAACCGAGTCACTTCCCGAGATCGGGGTCCAATCTAGCACGCCCTGTTCTTGCTGGTCCAGGCCCGGGGAATGCTTTTTGGCTTGACGCGAGGCCTTGCCAGGCCTTGGCCACAGGGACCTGCCCATCGATACATGCTGGTGATGTTCCCGGTCCAGTCTGAGCCTTGGTTGTCTCAATTCCAACGTGCCCTACAACTGCGCCTGGACGTACTCGGTCTCGTACGTGGTGACCTCGAGGCGGTGTCCCCATGGGTCGAGAAAATGCAGAGAGTGGACACCATCGGGAGAAATCATCAGTGGGCCGTTTGGATCCTGGGCCCAATATTCGTAGTCACTGACAATCGCCAGTCCCAGAACCCGCTCGTACCATCGAGCTGCCTCGTATCGGTCCGGTACAAGAAGCTCTACGTGGTCCAGCTGATCGACTCGGAATGAGGTGTCCGACATTGTCCCTGCCTCCTACTATTCAGTGTCAGGGGACAGACATTCTATTCGGGTTCCGGTTCCGGCTCGGACCTCCAGGTTGCTCTCCAGATGACCCACCCTTTCGGGTGGTGCGCTCGAGCTGCCTGCGCCGTAGGATGTTGGTGGCTCCAACAAAGGCAACCGGTCAAGGCTGTGTGGGTGCTCGCGGCTCTCGTACTGTTCACTTATCGTGCGTACAGGAGCACGATGCCCTATGGATGGGCGTAGGAAGGAGAAGAGTCGGCTGCCGACGGCTCGGTAGACCCGGCCCATATGTCGCTCTCGGTGCAAAGGCGCAGATAAGCGAACACTCAGGGGGGCGGTCTCGATGATCGGCCAGACCCTAGGCCACCACAAGATCCTGGAGAAGCTCGGTGAGGGCGGGATGGGGGAAGTATACCGGGCTGAGGACACTGTCCTTGGTCGCGAAGTGGCGATCAAGGTCCTGCCCGAGGCCTTCACCACCGATCCCGAGCGCCTGGCTCGCTTCGAGCGCGAGGCCAAGCTACTGGCCTCACTCAACCATCCGCACATCGCCCAGATCCACGGACTGGAAGAGGTCGAAGGCCAGCGGTTCCTGGTTCTGGAGCTTGTGGAAGGCCCGACGCTTGCCGAGCGCATCGCCCTGGGACCCATCCCGAGGGAAGAAGCCCTCCCGATTGCTCTGCAGATCGCCGAGGCGCTGGAGGCGGCGCATGAGAAGGGGATTATTCATCGGGACTTGAAGCCTGCCAACGTCAAGTTGACCCCCGAGGGCCAGGTCAAGGTGCTGGATTTCGGGTTGGCCAAGGCGCTCGACCCGGCCGTCACTCACACAGGGGAGGGCCTTGCGCCCTCCCGGGCGGGGTCGAGCCCCGCTCCTACACCTTCCATGTCGCCGACGCTGACGGCCAGTATGACGGGCGCCGGGGTGCTGCTCGGCACGGCGGCCTATATGAGCCCGGAGCAAGTGCGGGGACAGGGGGTGGACAAACGCTCGGACATCTGGGCGTTCGGGGTCGTGCTGTGGGAGATGCTGACGGGTAGGCGACTCTTCGACGGGAGGACGGTCTCGGACGTCCTTGCTGCCGTGCTGCGGGCCGAGCCGGACCTGGAATCCTTCTCCAGTGGGCTGCCGCCAGAGGTTCTCCGGCTCCTGCACCGGTGCCTGGAAAGAGATCCCCAAGAGCGGCTGCGAGACATCGGAGAAGCGCGGATTGTCCTCGCGCACACACTCAGCGGAGTGGCGCCGGCGTTGCCTCCAGGAGTCGAGGCGGCCGTCACGGGGAGGCAACTGCACCTACTGGTGATAGGGGCAGCGCTCCTGATGGCGGCCGTCGCAGGCGCCCTGGCGGTGTGGTTCTCGAGGCCCGGTGTTGCCGACAGGCCTTTGCGCAAGCTGGATATCGCGGTGCACGATCTGGTCAGTACACTGAACAGGCCGCCCGTGATCTCGCCGGATGGAAGCAAGATCCTGTATTTCGCCAGCGATCGGCTCTGGGTACGAAAGCTGGATCAAACCGAGCCTCGGCAGCTACCGGGCACCGAGGGCGCCAGATTTCCCTGTTGGTCGCCTGACAGCAGCTTCGTAGCGTTCGTGGCCGAGCTCAAGCTCTGGAAGGTTCCGATCGCCGAAGGCAAGCCTACCGCCATCGCACCGGTTCCCGATGACCTGGGTGGTGGCGGGGCTTTGGCCTGGCAGCCAAACGACAGAATCATTGTCTCTGGCAGCGACACCGCCGGTCTCGTCGAGGTCTCCGCGCAGGGAGGAGATCCCAGAACGCTCCTCGAAACCGTGGGGGGCGCCGATCAGGACTTCCACGAAGTCGCGGTTCTTCCCGAAGGGAGAGGGATCCTCTTCCTTGTCCACCAGAAGAGAGGTATTCCAGACAGGATCGATGTGCTCTCAGCAGGCGAGCGAACGACAGTCTTTCAGTTGCCGGGTGAACGGTTGCGTTACCCGCTCTACTCGCCGACCGGCCATCTCCTCTACCATCGCGCGACAACCACGCCAGGCCTCTGGGCGGTTCCTTTCTCCTCTGCCGAGCTCTCGATCGAGGGAGAACCCTTTCTCGTGGCGAGCGACGCGACGATGCCCAGCCTGGCGGCGGACGGCACGTTGGTCTATGTCCGAGGATCCGGCAGCCCTTCACAGGAGCTTGCCTGGGTGGATCGAGCCGGAGAGGTAGTCCGGGGTCTCGGTCAGACGCAGGCCAGCCTTTGGTTCCCGGCGTTGTCTCCTGACGGGCGCTATGTGGCGGCCACAGCATCGGAAGAAGGTTCCAACTGGGACATCTGGGTTCACGACCTGGAGCGCGGCACCAAGACACGCCTCACATTCGAGACGATCTTGGAGCTCTTTCCCAGCTGGTCGCCGGACGGAGACCAAATCGTCTTCTCGATTCGGGAAGATGAGACGATTGTCGTCAAACCGGCCGACGGCGCGAGGGAGGCCCAGGTGCTGGGGCAAGGCAGGCAGCCTCACTGGTCCCTCGGCGGGCGCCACATCGTCTACACAAGAACCGGTGCGCAGAGCTCCGACGACCTCTGGTATCTGCCTCTCGAAGAGGGGGGAAAAGCAACGCCGCTTCTTCAGACCCCCGCGAGAGAAGATCATCCGCAGCTCTCTCCTGACGGTCGCTGGCTGGCGTACGTCTCGAGGGAGTCGGGCCGAGAGGAGATCTACCTCATGGCCTTCCCTGGGGGTGAGGGGAAGTGGCAGGTCTCTGTGAGCGGCGGCCAGTGGCCGCGATGGAACCGGGCCGGAGACGAGCTCTACTACTTCGACGGAGAATGGGTTCTCGCGGTCAAGGTCCAGGCCTTTGCCACCCCATCACTGAGCAAGCCCGAGCCCCTCTTCTCCACGGCCTTTCATGGCTTCGACATCGGCGTCAAGGGGTTCGATGTGGCGGCCGATGGCTTGCATTTCTTGGTGGTCCGGAATACCGACGCGGAACAAAGCCCCGCCGTCATCACGCTGGTCCAGAACTGGTTCGCGGAGTTCGCAAGTGGCGACTGATCGATCACGCAGGTATCGGGCTTCACCCTGCGGTAGGACCGTCGGATGATCGGTCAGACCCTGATCCACTACGAATGAATTCCTCCTACGACATCATCATTGTTGGGGCCGGCATCGCAGGCTCCTCTACCGCTCTAGCCCTCGCTCCCAAGGGCTATCGAATCCTGCTGCTCGACCGGGCGGTTTTTCCTCGGCACAAGTGCTGTGGGGAGGGCATCATGCCCCAGGGCGTTGCTGTCCTGGAAGAGCTCGGGCTCCTACCGGAGCTCCTGGCGCGCGGTGGAGCAGTGTTCCACGGGATCCGGTATCGAAGCCGCCGCGGGACCTGGGCGGAGGCCGATTTCCCGCCCTGCCAGGACAGCCCGGACTTCGGCGTCGCGATGCCCCGCTTCGAGCTGGACCACCTGATCCTGCAGAGGGCGAAAGCCTTCACCAACGTGACAGTCCGGGAGGGTTTCCAGGTTGCGAGAGTGCTCCAGGAGGGTAGTGTGGTTCGGGGGGTCGAGGGTCATTCAGGCGAACGGCCCGATGACAGAGAATCCTTCAGTGCCCCTCTGACGATCGCCACCGACGGTCCCAATTCGATCTTCCACCGCGCGTGTGGGCTCACAAAGACCTACCTTCCCCGACAGCGGTTCGGGGTGACAGGCCACGTGAAGGGACTTCAGGGGATCGACCCCTACGTTGAAGTCCTGCTGCAGCCGCAAGGCGAAATCTATGTTGCGCCATGTGGGGATGGGCTGAGCCTGGTGGCTTTACTGCTCGAAAAGGAGGCGATGACGTCCTTCCGCGGTGATCTGAGAGAGCGCTACCTGAGTTTCTTGAGATCGGCTCCGGGCCTGGGAGAGCGAATGAGCGGCGCAGAGCTGGTCGGGCCCGTGCTGACCGCTGGACCTCTGGGTTTCACTGTGGAGCCATGCTACGGACCAGGCCTACTGTTGATAGGAGACAGTGCTGGTTTCTTGGATCCCATCACCGGGGAGGGAATGACGTTGGCTTTGAAATGTGTGCAGGCAGCTGCTCCCCTGGTCGAGGAGGCCTTCGCGACTGAGACCTTCGGAGCGGATCTCTTCAGCCGCTACGCCGAGCAACGGGCTCGCCTCGTCGAGGATCTGTTCCGGTTGACTCAGCTGATCCTGGCTGCTTCTCAGCACGTCTTCCTGACCAATCGGGCGATTCGGCGGCTGAGCCACGATCGGGAGTTGTTCCGCAAATTCCTGGGCGTCGTCACCGGCGGCAATCGGTACTCCGAGATCAGCCTCAGAGACAAGTGTGCGCTGCTCCTGGGCTGAATGCCGGCGCCTGGACTGGGTTGCGGTGCTATCGTAGCGATCGAGCGTTCGTAGGGTGAACAAAGCTAGAGGGCGGCCCCGGATGATCGGCCAGACCCTGTCTCACTACAAGATCCTGGACAAGCTCGGTGCGGGCGGGATGGGGGAGGTGTACCGGGCCGAGGATACGACCCTCAAGCGGCAGGTGGCGCTGAAAGTCCTCCCGGAGGAGTTGGCTCAAAGCCAGGAACGCCTGGAGCGATTCCAGCGTGAAGCCGAAACCCTGGCGGCTCTCGACCACCCCAACATCGTCTCCATCCACACCGTTGAGGAGGCGAAAGGCGTCCGCTTTCTCACCATGCAGTTGGTGGAGGGCAAGCGGCTCTCAGACCTGATCCCGAAGGGTGGCATGCCCTTGGAGCGGATCTTCGACGTCGCCATCCCGCTGGCCGATGCTTTGGCCGCTGCCCACGAAAGTGGCGTGGTCCACCGGGATCTCAAGCCCGCCAACATCATGGTGACCGACGAGGGCTGGGTAAAGGTACTGGACTTCGGCCTGGCGAAGCTTCTCGCTCCAACAGGATCCGATGTAGGGGCGCCCCTTGCGGGCGCCCTGGAGGGGGCAAGCCCCTCCCCTACGGAGGCTCGTACGGAATTGCTGACCGAAGAGGGCAAGATCCTCGGCACTGTTCCCTACATGTCTCCCGAGCAGCTCGAAGGCAGGGAGCTCGATCTGCGCTCCGACATCTTCGCCCTCGGCGTGATCCTCTATGAGATGACTACTGGAGAGCGGCCCTTCCAGGGCGATTCTTCGGCATCACTCATCTCGGCCATCATGAAGGACACACCCCGGGAAGTGGGTGCCCTGCGGGATGACCTGCCCCGGCATCTGGGGCGCATCATCCGCCACAGCCTGGAGAAGCGACCCGATCAGCGCTACCAGAGTGCCCTGGATGTGCGCAATGAGCTTCAGGGTCTGCGGCAGGAGGTCCATTCGACCGACACCCGTTCAGGTGTCACCGCCTCACCCGCCGTTGCAGAGGTGAAGAGCAGGAGACGACCCAGGGCTGTGCTGGTGGCGACCGCGATCGCACTTGCAGGTATTGCCTCGCTCTGGATCGTCAGGCAGGGGTCCGACGGACCTGCGCCGGCCAAGAAGGGAATCTCATCTCTTGCCGTGCTACCCCTCGAAGACTTGTCCGGCGATCCGGCAGAGGAGTTCTTCGCCGATGGTATGACCGACGCGCTGATTACCGACCTCGCCAAGATCGGTGCCCTGAAAGTCATCTCACGAACGTCGGCGATGCGGTACAAAGGGACTGAGAAGTCCCTGCCGGAGATCGCCCGGGAATTGAACGTGGAGGCCGTGGTGGAAGGTTCGGTACTGCGTGAGGGCGACCGGGTGCGCATCACCGCCCAGCTGATCGAGGGAGCTACCGACCGGAACCTCTGGGCCGAAAGCTACGAGCGCGAGCTGACCGGCATCCTGACGCTGCAGCGCGAGCTGGCGCGGGCCATTGCAAAAGAAATTGAGATTGCAGTGACGCCTGAAGAACAAGAGCGACTGGCCGATGCCCGCCCGATTGACCCGGAGGTCTACGAGCTCTATCTCCGAGGTCGCTACCTCTGTGGCAAGTGGACGCCAGAGGAGATGGCCAGGGCCATCCAGTACCTCCAGCAGGCGCTGGAGATCGACCCCGAGTACGCGTCGGCCCACGCTGAATTGGCTTCGTGCTACACGGATACTTCGTTCTTCGGGTATCTCTCGCCGCTGGAAGTCTATCCAAGGGCTAAAGCAGCTGCGATCCGGGCAGTCGAGATCGACGACCGGCTCGCCGAAGCGCATACTGCAATCGGGTCGGTCAACTACCAATTGGAATGGAGCTTCCTCGAGGCCGAGCAGGAGTTCAAACAGGCCATCGAGTTGAACCCTAACGATTGGAGGGCACTCATCTACTTTGCCTGGATGCTGGGAGAGACCGGGAGGTTCGAGGAAGCCATGGTGCAAGCAAGGCGTTCTCAGGAGCTCGACCCGCTGTCCGTTTCGGCCAACGTCGCCGTGGCTGAGATCTTCTATCTCAGCCGGAACTTCGACGAGGCCATCAAAGAGTACAGCAAGAATCTCGACCTCAGCCCCAATGACCCCGCGGTGTACGATTTTCTTGCCTGGCCGTATGAGCAGAAGGGAATGTTCGAGAAAGCCATAGCGCTCCACGAGAAAGCCGTCAGGCTCTCTGCAGGCGCCCCTGTGTTTGTGGCGACTCTCGGACACGCCAATGCGTTGGCAGGAGAGCGAGGGGAGGCTCTGAAGATTCTCGATCGACTGCAGGACCCGGCCGCACCGATGCCCCCTTCACCCTTACACATCGCGCTCGTCCATATAGGTCTCGGCAACATCGACAGTGCTTTCCATTGGCTGGAGGAGGCCTATCGAGAGCGCGCTCTCCAACTCATCTATCTGAAGGTGGGGCCGAGGTTCGACGGGCTGCGTTCTGATCCGCGCTTCGACGATTTGTTGCGCCGCCTGAACCTCGCGGAGGAGTAGCGAGTGGTAAAGGGAATGATCGGCCAGACCCTAGGCCATCGGTGGTGGCACCGGAGTCATTTGCTCGAGCGCTGCGAGAAACGCGCTCATGTCCTTGTCGACCACATCCCCCACGAGGCAGTCGATGAGCGCTGACCGCTGATCGGGAAAGCGTTTGACGAATCTGCCAAAGCTGAACGAGGGGTCATAGAAGGCGAAGATGAGCCGGCGGATCACCTCGACTCCTTCCATCAGCACCGCCGCATGGGCGCCAAGCCGGTCCGCCGAAAGATCGTCCGATGACAACGCGCCACAGATGCTCTCGGCGGCCATCTCGGCAGAGGCCAGGGCGAGGAATAGGCCGGAGGAGTAGATGGGGTCGAGAAAGGCCGCTGCGTCGCCGATCATTATCCAGCCGGCGCCAGCGGTCTGACGGTTGCGATAGGCCAGCTCCGGTATGCCGCGTACCTTGTCCACTCGCTCAGCCTGCGCCAGTCGTTCGGCAACCGGGACACAGAGCTCGATCTCGTGGTCGAAGATCTCCTGATAGTTGCTGGAGTCTCGCTGCAGATAGTCGGGTGATGCCACCACCCCGACGCTGACCCGGTCTTCGGGTAGCGGGATATACCAGAACCATCCCCGCTGCGGAATGATGATGGCCGTGGTCTCTCCCTCGTCGATCCCCTGCAGCCGCTTGCCGCCCTTGTAGTAGCTCCAGATCGACATCTTCTTCAAACCGGCAACCGGTCCCTTGAGATCGAGCTGGCTGCCGAGGATCGTCGATCTCCCGGAGGCGTCCACGACCACTCGTGCGCCGATGTCCTGAGGACTCTCCAACGGATTCTGAACCCGCACGCCCACCGCCCGATCGTCCTCGAACAGGACCTGCTCCACCCGCGCCCTCATCCGCACCTCGACACCGCTTGCCGCAGCGTTGTCCAGGCAGAGCTGGTCGAAGGTGCTGCGCTCCACCTGCCAGGTCTGGGAGCCGGGGCCATCGATGGTCTCGGAGAAGTAGAAGGGATCTACGTCCTGCCCGGACTCGGGTATGAATCGCACACTGTATTTCTTCGGATAGCTCGAGGCCTGGAGCGCTGCCAACAGCCCCAGCCTCTCCAGTGTGCCGTAGGTGTGGGGAATCACCGACTCGCCGATGTGGTAGCGCGGGAAGACGGATCGCTCCAGGACCAGGCAGCGATGACCCGCTCTCTGGCAGAAGGTCGCCAACGCCGCCCCGGCCGGGCCACCGCCGACCACCACGACATCGAAAGACTCATCTGGGACGATGGATTCGATCACTGGAGGTTCCATCGGGATCTTCGCACTCGATCGTTCGTTCTACAAGCCCTCTCGGCAGGACATCGACCAGCTCGGCCCCGAAGCGCCACGGCGCCATGAGCTTCTCGTCCTACTGCAGTTGGCGCAGAACCTCCTCGTAGCGGGGATCGAGCCGGGCCGCGCTCCGCAGGTGCTCGGCCGCAAGCTCCATTTGTCCTTGAATAGCAAGAGTCCGGGCAAGATTGAAGTGAGCCTCAGGGTTGTCTGGATCCACTGCGAGACTACTCTCCAGGGAGTGCCGAGCCTCTTCCACCCGGTCGACAGCGAGTAGCGCCAGACCCAGGTTATTCAGCGTGTCGCCGTCGGACGGTGCGGCCGCCAGTGCCTGCTGCAGACTCGGGATGGCCTCCTCTGGGCGGCCCAGATGGAGCAAGAGCGAGCCGAGGTTGAACTGGGCCTGCCCCATCTCCGGGGCCAGCCGCACCGCCTCGCGCAGCTGATCCAGAGCCTCTGCCGACCGCCCCACCTCGGCATACATGCCCCCGAGCTCGGCGTGGGCCTCGGCGAGCTCGGGGGCCAACGCCAGTGCCGCCCGCAACTCCTCGATCGCGCCAGCGAAATCTCGCCGGACAGCCCGGGCGCTGCCCAGACCCTGATGGGCCAAAGCCCGTTGACTCGACGTCGCACCCGCCGTATCCAGCGCCGCCACGAACTGCTCCTCGGCCTCGGTCCAACGCTGTCCGGCAGTGAGGGCCTGAGCCAAGGCGATACGAGTCTCGACATCATCGGGATGGCGGTCAAGCAGCGCCACAGAGAGCCGCTCCACGGTTGCGAACCTCTGCTGTCGCACAGCAATTGCCAGGAGATTTCTCTCCACGAGCTCGTTGTCGAACAGACCCCAGCGATATGCAGCTGCCAGATGGGCATAGGCACTCTCGTCGTCCTTCTCCGCTGCTGCAAGCTCCAGTCCTCTGGCCTCGTGAAAGCGGATGAAGGCGCTGTGGCCCACGACAGCGGCCAAGACAATGCTGAACACCTGGAGGAGCACCCCGGCTCTGGTGACGCGGCCATGAATCTTCAGCTGCCAGGCGGCGAAGCGCACGTGTGGGCGGGTCTTGAGACGCAGTGTCAGCACCGCCACAAATGCCACCATACAGCCGAGAGCCAAGGTCAGAAAAAAGGGCACGACCCCGTAGAGCCCGCGGAAAATCACCAATACGGCTGCGAAAACCGAGGCCATGAAGACGTCTTCGCCAAGAGAAAAGTCGAAGGGTAGGCCGAAACGACCGGCTCTTCCAAACGACCTGAACAGTGCCGGCCTACCGAATCCGAACTGGAGAGCCTGTTCTGGACACGCTGCCACACAATCGAGGTCTTTGAGACAGGCTGAATTGACGATCATCGCGTGGCGGCCTATCTCTTCGTGTACCCTGATGCCACTGCTACATACAGCGGTGCATTCTGCACAGCCGGTGCAATCCGAGCTTGCCCGGATGCGGCCCGGTGCGAATTTATCGGCCAGGGCAAACACAGCCCCGTAGGGGCAGCAGTAGGTGCAGAAGCTCCGCGATCCGAGGAGGTAGACAATCAGGAAACCACACACGGCAAAGGTCAGCCCGGTGACCCACGGCCCCGGAAGATTGCGCCAGAAGTCCTGGGTGACGAACGATGCCCAGCCGCTCGCGTCGGTTGTCAAGTGCATCACAGGCATCGGACGTCCCGCGGCCAGCCGAGTCACCTGCGGCCAGACAAACATATACAGGGCGGCGATGATGGGTACCCAGAGCAGCACACGAGACCGGATTTGTCGGGGCTGCCGGATACCGGCCTGGCGCAACAACCACGAACAGAGATCCTGCAATGCCAGCACGTGGCATCCCCACGAGCAGAAGAACCGACCAAAGAGCAACGTGCCCACTGCCGCCAGGCACATAAATAGGAAGCCGGCGGTGATGATGCCGAGCTCGAGGGTGTGCATCACCTCGTTGAACTCGAGGGGAGCCAGGGTCGATCCGGCGAGCTGCCAATGGATGATGTGAACGCAGAACAGCACGTACACCAGCGCCAAGACCACTGCTCTTCTGCGGCCGTAGCCCCGCTGCGATACGCCTTCAGGCTGGTGTTGATCAGTCATCCCTGCTGCGAGCTCCGACATTCACATCCATCACCTTCTATTGTTGGGGGTGAAGAATCCATCGTCAAGCCCGATGGAAATCGGGCTGGCGATTGAGATTGGTCGAGGGCCTCCTCCGACGACCTACTGGATTAGAACGCGGACTTTGGCCAGGACTTGCCTGACCACTTCGCCTGGGGCAGCAGCCACACGCTCGGCCTTTCGGGCCCGCCAGTCGAGGCTCTTGATCTGGTCGGCGAGGATGACCCCCGAGACCTCGCCACTCGACGGCAGTGCCACCTCGAACGGGTAGTCCTTGACTCGACTGCTGATCGGACAGAAGAGAGCCAGTCCCACCTTGGCATTGTATGAGCGAGGTGAGATCACCAAAGCAGGTCTACGACCGGTCTGCTCGTGCCCTGCCTGGGGGTCGAATTGCAGCCAGACCAAGTCACCCCGTTCTGGTGCCTCACTCGATGGCACTACCAGCCCTCACTTCCCTGCGGCATTCCGGTAATCACCTCGGCGTGGAGGTTCTCCTGCGAAACCTCGTCCAGAAGATCCTCGAGCTCATACCGGGCGGGTGCAGGGCGAATCACCAATTGCCCCCTGGCCAACGAGATCTCCACCACCGAGCCCTCTCGTACCGCCACCTCCTCGGCCAGAGCCTTGGGAATCCGTAGACCCAGGCTGTTACCCCATTTGACGATCTTGGTGCGCATCGGCTTACGAATCTTCCACTGTATATACATTGAGTATACCACCTCCTCCATCACCTATCTATAGCGACGGATTCTGCAGCCCTGATCTCGCCAGGGACCGGTCTTTGTGAGATTCCTACCCTCGATCCCGTCCAGGTAGACGCAAGACCTCTCGAACGAAACGAGAGACTCCTTTGCTTGCATTTCATGCCTGCATTACCTACACTTAATGCATGCAGTACACCATTCGGAACATTCCAAAGACACTCGACGCCATGCTGAGAGACCGAGCCAAGAAGGAAGGAAAGAGCCTCAACGAGATGGTCATTCAGGCACTGGCACGGGCCATGGGATTCTCGAACGAGCCTGTTCGGCATCGAGATCTGAGCCATCTTGCTGGAACCTGGGTTGAGGATCCCGAGTTCGATCGAGCGCTAGAGGACCAAGATCGGATCGATGAGGATCTTTGGCGATGAGGCTGGCCATCGACACCAACAGCTACACCGATTTCTGCCGTGGAGAGCCCCAGGCCGTAGAGCGATGTGAGTCCGCCGAAACGATTCACTTGCCTCTAATCGTTGTCGGGGAGCTTCGCGCCGGGTTCGCTGTAGGTTTACATGGCTCGGAGAATGAACGGGTACTGCAGCAGTTCCTGATCCAACCTGGCGTCGAGGTGCTGTTGCCCGACGAAGAGACTACATTTCATTACTCTGCCGTATGCCGACAGTTGAGGTCCCAGGGTACTCCGATCCCAACCAACGATATGTGGATCGCTGCCCTGGTGCTCCAACATGGTCTCGTCCTCATGCACCGCGATCGGCACTTCGATCATCTGCCGCAGCTGGCGACGATCCAACTGGCCTGAAAGAGTAGGGGAGCCCCTTGCGGGCTCCCGGGAGGGGGCAAGCCCCTCCCCTACATTATTTGACGGTCACGATGATGGCGGCGCCCCTCCCCACAACCTCAGCGTGATCGATTGAAGCGTTAGTTGATACCTGAAAAGACGCGTCGCAAGAGCTCAGTAACGCGGGCTGCGGGATCGGTGCGAATCTTGCGCTCTTCTTCGGCCAGGACGTAGAAGAGGCCATCGAGGCTCTTCTCGACGACATACTGATCGACGTCGAAGGCGATGGTCTGGGCGAAGGGGATCGATTGGTACTCCCCCACCAGCTCTTTGTACTTGCGGGTGACACCTACTTCTTCGGTCGCCCTCTGGACCACCGGTAGAAAGGCTTCGGCGAGCTGGTCGCTGGTCTCGGCGCGGAAGTAGTCGGTGGCTGCCGTGTCGCCGCCAGTGAGAATCTGTCGGGCGTCATCGAAATCGATGCGCTTGATGGCACCCCAGAAGATCTTCTTGGCATAGGGTGACGCCTTCTCGGCAGCCCGGTTCATGCTCAGCACGAACTCGTCCACCAGCTCCCCTTGCCCCACAAGACGCATCCCCTGCTCCACCAGGTCGAGGTTCTCTGGCAGCAGGATCTTTATGACCTCGTGGCGGAAGTAGCCATCCAGCTGCCCGGTCTGGAGGACGGCGTTCTCGGAGCCGACATAGAGCGCTTCCTTCAAGCCCGCCACGGTCTCGCCATCATTGACGGAGACGATTTCATCCAGTCCCAGCTTCTCCACCCACTCACCAAGTTGAGCCGCAGCAGGAGCGACCCACAAGCAAAGGCACAGCGCCGCAGTGAGGAGTCCTTTCATACCCCTCAGAACAGCACAGCGTGTCAGGGGTGTCTGTGAATTAGGTCGCTTCGCGAGGGCGCATTGTAGCCTCGGGCCTCTGCGCCCGAGGTCTGCCCTCCCCTACAGTGATTGCATGAAATCCACGAATCTCTGACGACAGGCAATGGCCTCTTCGCGGATCTCCAGGAACTCGGGATTCTCGCGGAGATCGGCCCACAGCGGGTCACGGTCGATAGCCGGGTAGGAACAATAGTTCATCTCGACCGCGCGACGCAGCATTCTCAAAGCCACTTCGTGGTGGCCGCAGTAGGCCAGGGTGGCCCCGTTCCAATACAGGGGTTCGGAATCTGGAATCTCACGAAGCTCCATCTCGAACCGTTGGGCCTCGTCTGATATCTTGGCCCCATCCTTTCTGCAATTCTCAACGATCGAGCGCGCTCCGCGACTCGTTCTGAGTCTACCGCGATGTTCTTGCCTCGCCAGTTCGATTTGGTCTTCCCGCAAGAAGAGCGCGGCCAGAATCTCGGCGGCCCACTCGGAACCGGAGTCCAGGTTGAGAAAATCTCTTGCCCTGCGAGTGGCTCCGCTCTGTGCGAAGGCCAGCGAGCAGGAGCGCAGACCCCGGTGTCGTGGATCGAGGGCCAGCGCCGTGTCGCAGTCCTTCATGGCCTCGTCTAACAAGCCTGCGTACCGATAGACATAGGAGCGCAGAAAGGGCGCCTCTGCCGAATCAGGTCGCCGTTCGATCAGCGCCTGAGCCTCGATGTAGGCCTCGGTGAGATCACCGGCGTCTACTTTTCGCTGGACGAGGTAGACAGCAGGTGGGACCAGGCTTACATCCAGGCGAATTGCCTCTCGGGCAGCCTCTTCCGCCCCTTGATAAGCCTGCGCACCGCCAGAACCATATTGACCGTCGTAGTAGTACCGGTCGGATAGCTCCGACCATGCGAGTGCGTAGTTGGGATCCAGTTTGATGGACTTCTCGAGCATCTCGATGGCCTGGTCGTTGTCTTCCCCATCGGGTGCCAGCGACAGGCTTCTGGCGTAGAGCATGTAGGCCTCGTTGCTTTGTGGCTGGGTGTCGGCCGAACTTACTGCTTCGGTGACACCGAGCTCCGGCAGCAGTCCTTGGCGAACGCGCTCTGCAACCTGGCTGCGAAGCGTCAGCAGTTCTTCGGCCGGTACGCTCAAGCTGTCACGCCAGACCAGTCGGTTCTCCTCGACGTTGATCGCTTCCAGGGTCAGCTGCAGCTGATCGCCTTCGGCAAAGTACTGCCCCGTTACCAGATTGGCCGCACCCAGCTCTCTGCCGGCGGCAGCGGGGTCGAGGCCGGCCTCGCCCAAGCCTGCCGAGCTGGCAAACGGACGTACCGCCAGCGAGGGCACCCGGGCGAGCACATTGGTGATCTCGTCCGGTACCGCGAGACTGAGGTAGTCGGTGGAGGCATCTGCGCCCAGATTCTGAAAGGGAAGGACGGCAACAGATGTCTTGCCAGTGGCCTGGGTGAGTCCTGTGGCGACCGCACTCGGCAAGGTCTCTGCTCCCGAGGTGGTAGCTGTTTGAGAAGGACTGAATCGCCAGATTGCCAGGGCCGCTAGCGCAACCACTGCGATTGCCGCCGCTACCCAGAGAACTCGACTGCCGGAGGTTGCACTCGGGATCTGCGCCGGCGGCACGTGTGCGGTGGACACCGCAACGCTGGCGCTGGATTCCGAACCGGTATCCCGCTGCAACCGCTTGAGGTCGGCTTTGAGATCGGCGGCACTCTGGTACCGCAGGGCCGGATCCTTCTCAAGTGCTCGCAAAATCACCGCTTCGAGAGCTGCAGGAACCGTGGGTGCCACCTGACTCGGCGGCGGTGCCTCCTTGCCTAGGATCTCGCTGAAGATCACTGCCGCGGTCGCGCCGTCAAAGGGCAGCCGGCCGGTGGCCATCTCATAGAGAACGACCCCCACCGAGAAGAGATCACTCCTCGCATCGAGCTCCTCGCCCCGCGCCTGTTCGGGTGACATGTAGGCCACCGTCCCCAGCGTCGACCCGGACTTGGTCAGACTCTTCTCCGCTCTCTCGGTGGGCATCTCCGAGTCTGCGGCCAGAGGCTCGGACCGCAGTTTGGCGAGCCCGAAATCGAGAATCTTGATGTCGCCGCGCTCAGTCACGAAGAGATTGGCGGGCTTGAGGTCCCGATGCACGATCCCCTTGCCATGCGCCGCCTCCAGGGCATCGACAATCTGGAGACCCAGTTCGACCACTCGGCTGGTGTCCAGCGGCTGGGCCCCGAGCCGATCCTGCAGGGTCTTGCCCTCGAGCAGCTCCATGACCAGAAAGGTCTGGCCCTCGTGTTCGGCCAGGTCGTAGATGGTACAGATGTGGGGATGGTTGAGGGCAGACGCGGCACGCGCCTCTCGCTGAAACCGCTCCAGCGACTCGGGTCGGCTGGCCACATCCTCGGGCAGGAACTTGAGGGCCACCTGGCGGCCGAGATTCAAATCCTCGGCCTCGTACACAACCCCCATCCCGCCGGCGCCCAGCCGCCCGGTGATCTTGAAATGCGAAAACGTCGAGCCAATCACGGAGTGTTGGCCATCTTACGCCATCGGCGGACGGGCGGGCCGGCACAGAGGCCGGCCCCTACATTATTTGACGGTCACGATGATGGCGGCGCCCGTGTCCACGGCCTTGTGGTCGTGCTCCACCTCATCGACCCAGAAGACCTCGCCGGCCTTGTACTCCTTCTCCTCTTCCTTGCCGTCTACCTTGTAGATCAGTTTGGCATCTTCGAGGATGACGACCAGCTGGTTGCCAGCATGCTTGTGGACTCCAACCCATTGTTCCGGTTGGGCGTCGAACTTCTGGACGACGACATGATCGTTGTCCAACACGACCTCCGGGTCATCGGCGTCCGGATAGGACAGTTGACCGATAGCGATTCCGGCGATTCCTACAAGAGCAACAACAGCGACCGTAGACAATTTCTTCAACACGATGACTTCCCCCTTCTTGGTGCGAGCGGGGACTGCGTCCCTCGACGCTGCGCACCGGTTCACGGATTGTGCAAGAGCAGAGCGGAGGATATCACCAGGCCGACGGGCAGGAGTTGTAGGGGAGGGCCTCCGTGCCCTCCCGCGGGCCAACGGGCGGGAGTTGTAGGGGAGGGCCTCCGTGCCCTCCCGCGGGCCGACGGACGGGAGGGGACAAGCCCCTCCCCTACAGTCGTTTCATTAGCTCGGTGAATCTCGGATCGTCGCGGATGGCGTCGAGGTTGCTGTCGTGCTCGACCCAGTCGCGGTAACTGAAGCCGTGCTCGATACAGGTCGCGAGACAGTCGATGGCCTCGTCGCTTTGCCCGGCCAGAGAATAGACGCAAGCCAGGTTGTAGAGCGCCATGGGCTCGTTGGGTTGTAGCTCGCGAGCCAGCCGCGCCCATTTCAGGCCTTCCTCGATCTGACCCAGCGACACCAGGCCATTGGCGCCGATGTAGAGGGCCCGGGCATCGTCCGGATTGAGCTTGATATGTTCCTCGGCGGCCTTGACGCCTCGCCGCCGCACCGCCAACCCGTCGCCCGCACGCCCTACATCGTCGTAGATCTGCGCCGACAGCAGGGGAATCTGGTAGTCCTCTGGGCGCAGATTCGCGGCGCTCTCATAGAACTCGATGGCCTTCTCCGGATGGCCAGCCGCGAAGTGGTGCCGGGCATAGAAGTAGTGGGCTTCGAAAAGCTTGGGATTCAAGCGTAGAGCCGTCTCGAAGAACTGGCCGGCCTCGTCGTATCGTCCCCCCTGGGAGAGGGCCACGCCACGAGACACATGGGCTTCCGGCAGCTCGGGGTCGAGCTCGAGAGCCCTGGCACTGGCTGCCAGCGCTCGATCCCGGTGGTCCGGGGACCGACCGGAGTTGGCGTAGAGAAACGCACTGCAATCGGCAACGCCGGCATAGGCGAGAGCGTACTGATCATCGAGCTCGATGGCGCGGGTGAACATCTCCAGCGCAAACTCCACCCCGCGACCGTGATACTGAGCGAAATAGCGTCGCCCCCGCAGGTAGAAGTCGTAGGCACCGACGACCTGAGTCGGCGGCTTCTCGAGGGCCCGCTGTTCCTCGGTGGAAGGCTGTATGCCGAGCGCCTGGACCACGCCCTGGACCAACTCGGCCTCGATCCTGAAAACGTCCTGAACTTCCTCGTCGAACTGTCCCGACCAGAGCTCGTGCCCGCTGGCCACTCCGATCAGCTGGGCCATGATGCTCAGCCGATCGCCCATCCTTTGTACGTTTCCTTCGAGAACCGTCTCGACTCCCAGCCGGCGGCCGATCTCCCGAATGCTCAAGTCCTGATCGGCCAGTGAAAAAGCCAGGCCCCGAGCGATGACTTTGAGATTCCGGATCCTGCTCAAGCCGGTGATCAGATTCTCCGCCAGACCCTGGCTGAAATGTTCCTGGTCCCCGAGGGGGCTGAGATCCGCAAACGGCAAGATCGCGATCGATTGGAACCCAGCTGCCTCTGTCTCCACCTTCTCAGGCAATTCCTTCAGCAGCTCGACAGCCTTCTCCAGCGACAGTTCGCAGATGTTCGAGCCCACGAAGTCCCTCTTGATCAGCGCATCGATCTCCATCGTGTTCAGGGCTACACGATAGGCATCGATCCGCGCCGCCCGACGGGCCATATCTGCCGTCTGGTCACCTGCGATCGGTGCCTCGAGAAGCCGGGTCACCTGGTCGCGGCCCCTATCCAGGAGCACCCCGCATCCTGAGCTGCTACCGGGCAGATGCGCCAGCGATGCTGAGACCCGGATCTCGGCCGCACGAGCCTCGAGCAGGGGCTCATGCAGAGGGCTCGTTGCCGCCAGCCACTTGCGCACCGCCAGCTCCCGTCCCAAAAGCCACAAATCCTGTGCCGCGATCAACGCGGCCAGAGCTCCAAAAACCAGCATGGGAATCAACGACCACCACCGTTGCGCCAGGGAGGCGCCGTCAGCAGCGCCGCTCTGTGTCGAGGCGTTGATCACTACCAGGAGGAAGCTCAAGGCGGCGAGACCGTAGAAGATCAGTTTCGCCTTCCTGGCCCCACGAGCCGCATAGGCCTCGAGCTCGGTCACTGAGAATCTGTGTTTCTTGCTCATGGCTCGAATGCCACCACGACCATGGTGATGTCGTCCTGCGGAGACTGGCCGCCAAGGTGGGTCCAGAAATCCTCTGCCAGCCCATCGGCGATCGCCTGGGAATCCTCCCCGGCCAGCTCGCGTACACGCTCCCCCAACCGGTCCCAACCATAGACCTCGCCATCGCCATCCAGGGCTTCGATGCAACCATCGGTGACCAACACGATACGGTCTCCGGATTTGAGCTCCTCTTCGAGCACCGAGTAGTCGACCTCCCGGCGCACCCCCAGGGGATAAGACGACTGCTCCAACTCCCGGACCTCCGAACCGCTCACCAACAGTGGGAAGACATGTCCGGCATTGACCCACCGGAGCCGGTGTTCGGCAACGTCGATCTCCAGCA
>Ga0255052_10000704_pt1 | contig 26411 bp, 24 predicted proteins | sample JV7_2_21_MG_FD_188632 | JGI IMG/M metagenome (GOLD analysis project Ga0255052, IMG submission 188632) | Seawater microbial communities from Jervis Inlet, British Columbia, Canada - JV7_2_21 | ecosystem: Environmental > Aquatic > Marine > Inlet | place: Canada: British Columbia | collected...
ACGACCCATAAGCATATTTAACGCTGCCCGCGTGGCGCGTCGCCTGCCCTGCAGCCGCAACTCGCGATCCAGTAACCGAGACAGCTCGAGCTGCGCCAGAAGCACATCTTGTTGCAATCCGTTGCCGACCTTGTATTTCGTCTGCGCGATGTCGACAAAATCTCGCATCAGATCCTTGTTTTGTTCGACAATCTGAAGCGAGCGATCAAGACTCATCAACTGCCACCACGTCGCTCGTACCTGACCCGCGATTGCAGTACGTCGTTCGGCCAGCATCGAATCGCTCGCCTCAACCCTGTGTTCAAACGCCTGACGTTTCAGTTTTCGCTTGCCCGGAAACGGGAAACTCTGACTGACTGCCAGCTGCATCTGCGTCATCGGCTCCTGATCAAGATTGAATGAATCCGTTGGCATATTCATCGCATTGATCGAAAGCATCGGATCCGGCAGCGCACCAACCTGCGATGGTATCGTTCGCATGGCCTCGGCCCGAGCCTCGAGTCCCGCGAGAGCAGGATTGCCGCCGAGGGCTATCTGAACCGCATGCTCGAGATCCAATACGGCGGAAACACTCATCGCACCGCTGGTGTCGGATTGGCGCTGGGCGTGCGCGATCAGCGGCACGATTAGCCACAAAAACGCAAGCAGCATTAATGTATTTTCAATAAAAGTCTTTAGTTGGGGCTTTGGCCCACCGGTAATCGACATGAACGATCTCCTCGCAAAACAAACCGAATGAACAAACGGTGTGTGCGCGGGATCGCTATTTCAGAAAGACACAGAATCTTATGCTGAGTGGTGGTTCGATCGGATAGTCGAGCGCCGTGCAGTCGAGCGGCGGCGGCGATGAATCTGGAATCGTGAATTCGTCCGGCATCGCGATTTCCGCGATCGCCGCAAATGTCGGCACATCTTTGAGCTTCGAATGCCCGTTACGGCCATCGTAGTTGTAACTCGAGGTGGAATCGCAATTTGACGCCGTAGCCGACACACATACCTTCGCATGACCATTCAACAGCGGCGGGCAGTGATCACAATCATGATCGGGGGAGTGGTTTGCATGATCCGCATGGATCGACTGCGCTGATGCGACTACTGGCTCAGGCGCCGACTCCATGGCCATCAGACAGGGCTGTACCGCCAGGTTCAGCCACGCAAGCACGAACATGCTCAGGACGAATCGTCCCCGCTTATCATGCCTTCTTCGCTTGTGGCCAATATTGCTCACGTGCTTGCTCTATTTGCTCTTTATCCGACGTTACAGTACGTAGTCTAATCCTATGCGACAACTGTGATTGTTACCTATTTCACAGACCCATGAATAGCGGCATTCTCATTGCCAGTCTCCCCGATCGGAAACTGCCTCGATATCTTATTGATTATTAAGGTATTAGATCGGGTGTGACCAAACGCTCACTGTGCGGTATTCTGATACTAACCTTTCGCCAAGAGGAGGTGACAATCTATGGCTTATTCCACCGCTGACATCCGTAACGTGTGCCTGGTCGGGCCAGGTCATTCTGGTAAGACTCAGCTCGCCGAGGCACTACTGGCCGCCGGCGGCGCTATATCCCACCCCGGGTCTGTCGAAAAGGGCGACACGGTCTCCGATTTCAGTCCAAAGGAAAAGGAGCTGGGACATTCCCTCTATCCTTCGGTCTGCCATCTCGACCACGCCGGCATACATGTGAACTTAGTCGACACCCCGGGATACCGGGATTTTTTTGGCCGCGCGGTAGCGGTAATGTCCGCGGTTGAAACTGCGGCAATCGTCATCGATGCCGAGAATGGCATACAAACCGTTACCAGCAGGATGATGGATGCCGCCAAAGAACAGCGCCTCTGCCGCATGATTATCGTCAACAAGATCGATGCCGACGGCATCGACCTTGGCGGACTCGTCGACGACATCCGGGCAACCTATGGCCAGGAATGTCTGCCAATTAATCTGCCGTCAGCCGACGGTACCGCAGTTGTAGATTGCTTTTTTGAACCCAATGGTGCCGAGACTGCATTCAGCGACGTCGAAACAGCGCATACCCAGATCGTCGACCAGGTTGTGGAGGTCGACGATGAGCTGATGGAACTGTATCTCGAACAAGGCGATGAGCTGTCGCCGGAGCAGTTACACGCCCCGTTCGATAAAGCGCTCAGAGAAGGTCATCTCGTGCCAATTTGTTTTGTGTCGGCAACAAGCGGTGTCGGGGTCAAACAGCTGCTGAACATCTTCGAGCGCCTGATGCCGAATCCGACCGAGGGCAATCCGCCGGTGTTCTATAAAGGCGAAGGCGACAATGCGGAGGAAGTCTCGGTCACACCTGATCCCAAGGAGCATGTTGTCGCCCACGTAGTGATGGTCAACATCGATCCGTTCAAAGGCAAGCTCGCCGTCTTTCGCATTCATCAGGGTTCGATCAATGCCGGCAATCAGCTCTATGTCGGCGATGCGCGCAAACCGGTTAAAGTCTCACAACTTCTCAAACTCAATGGTGGTGATCACAAGAAAGCAAATGTCGGAGTCCCGGGCGATATCTGCGCGATTCCACGCGTTGACGAAGCACATTACGATGCGGTGCTTCACGATTCACATGACGAAGACAACTTTCATTTGAAACACAGGCGCTTGCCACGACCGATGTTCGGCCAGGCAATCAAGCCAGCCAACGACGCTGACGCGCAAAAAGTTTCGGATGCGTTGAATTCGGCAGTGGCTGAAGATCCTTCTCTGATGCTGGAACACGTGGCTTCGTTGAACGAAGTCGTGCTGAGGGGCCTCGGCGAAATGCACCTGCGTACGGTTCTCGATGCGATAATGGATCACTACGATATTGAGATAAAGACTGCGATGCCGTCGATTGCGTACAGAGAGACCATTACGGCACCGGCAGAAGGCCACCATCGACACAAAAAGCAGACCGGCGGCGCAGGTCAGTTCGGCGAAGTTTACCTTCGCGTGGAACCACTGCCTGCCGGTACCGGTTTCGAGTTTGCCAACAAGGTCGTGGGCGGATCTATTCCTTCACAATTCATTCCAGCCGTTGAGAACGGTGTACGTCAGGTATTGAATACTGGCGCTATCTCCGGACACCCCATGCAGGATGTAAAGGTGACGGTGTATGACGGCAAGCATCACTCAGTAGATTCCAAGGAAATAGCCTTCGTGCAAGCAGGCAAGAAAGCTTTCCTTGAAGCGGTTAACGAAGCAAAACCGATCGTCATGGAACCCATAGTCGACGTGACTTTCACCGTACCCAGCGACTGCATGGGTGGTGTCACGGGCGACCTTGCCGGCATGCGGGGAATGGTGAGCGGTACCAACAACCTCCCGAATAACCGTATGGAGATCCTGGGTAAGGCACCATTAAAAGAGCTGCAGACATATCACTCGAGACTGAAATCCTTATCTGCCGGTGAGGGTAGTTTCACAATGGATTTCAGCCACTATGCACAAGTGACGCCGCAGCAACACCGGGAACTCATTAGCGAGTTTCGGCATGATGCAGGAGAGTGATTAGCAGGAAGGTGACAAATGGTTGGGCTTCCCCGCCATTTTCACCAAAGATTTTCAGGAATAGCGTCTCCACGTGCTTACGTGTTCTTTTTGAATTGGAGGCGCTGTGTCCGCTGTAGATCAACAACTGCATGACGGGAGTCCGCGCGAATATCCACCCGATCACCCGGATTCCCAAGAGTTCGACCTGCAGCCGCAGGATTCAACAGTACTGGAAGACCTAATTGGCAGCACATCCTGCCCCGAGTGCTCATCCGACCTCATACTGAACAGCAACGAAATCCGCTGTGGCGGATGTGAACTGATCTTCCCGGTTTACGACGGTATCCCGCTGCTCGCGCTGCGCGGGTCGGCCGAAACCTGGGCCAATGTCGCACCCTTACAAACCAGTTGTGACTATCAATTGGAGTATGAGGAGATTGACGCAGCAGCCGGCTACAACGAAGCCTATCTTGATGAACGAACGAAGCGATGGAGTACCGAACTGGAGTACAAACTGCTGAACCGGCTGCTCTCCGGACAGCCACGCTGTGATACTTTGCTCAATATTCCCAGCGGTGGTGGGCGACTCAGCGAAACCATCGCAAAATATACGAATACGCTGGTAGAAGCGGATATTGCGCTCGGTCAGCTTCGTTACGCACGACACCGGGCCGGAGCTGTGAATAACAGACTCTGGATGACTGCCTCCGCATTTCACATCCCATTCAAAGATGAAAGCCTTGATGGAGTAGTCTGTTGCCGCTTGTGCCATCACTTGCCGACGCCTATCAAACGAGAACGGTTGGTTGCGGAATTGCTGCGTGTCGCCCGGCAATTTGTCGTCATGACTTTCTTTGATTATCACTCTCCCAAGAACTCATTGCGCAGGATGCGGCGCGCATTCGACAATAAGCCGCCTAAAATGACGATGAATCGTAACAGGCTGTCCAAACTCGCGCTGGAAAACGGCGCTGAACTTATCGGCGCGCCAACCCTGTCGTGTCTGTTCTCCGGCCACCGTTACGCGTTGATGGTTAAACGGGATCCAGGGGCGCAGGAAACATGAGCGATGAAGCATTCGTCATGAATCTGTTGCCTGCCCCGGCGGAATTGATCAAAGAAGAGTACAGCGCTGTCGTTTGGGCCCCGTTGTTATTCGAGGGCGAGCAAATTGTCGTGAAACTGTATCGCCATCGAGGTTTGTGGCACGCGGTCCGCTGCTGGGTCACGAAGTACCGTGCACAACGTGAATATGAGCGGCTGCTCCAACTTTCGCTTTGGGATATACCATGCACATTGCCTCGAGGCTGGACACGTGGCTACTCGCGTGATTACGGTTTCTATGAATTGCTTGCAACTTTGAGGATCCCTGATGCAATCGACCTGGAAACCTACTTATCTGATGGGCGGGACTACGATTTTCGGGGCATATTCGTGGCGGCTCGCGGGATGCATGAAAGCGGATTCTGTCACCATGCGCTATGTACAAGAAATATACTGGTCCGCGGCGGCCAAAAAAAGGGCAGAACTTTTGCGTTCGCTGATGTGCCACGCTCAAGAATTTTTCCGATCAGTATAGTTGGTACCCGGATGGCGTTGTATGAAGTCGCCGATCTCGCAAGCGATCTCATTCGGCTGGGCGTGCCTCGAAGCTCGATCCCATTCGATGCATATGGTCTCAAGCCCGCTGAGTTCGCTCGCGTTGCTACAATGCTCGACGGTTATCCGCAGAACAAACTTCTTCGTCTTGCGCGGGATGGCGAGTCACGCATAAGACACTTCTTCGCATGCACAAGCAACATGTTGACAAGAAATCGCAGGATTGAGCCCCGATGGTCAAAACCAAAAAAGCTCGGCGTACGGTCTGAACAAGTTCACGAATCAATGTAATTCAAGACCTGTCTATCGGAGGGTGAGCACCACAGATGACGAGTTTCCAGCCAAGAAACGATCGAGCCTTGACGCGCCGCGTAATCTGGCGATTCTGAGATGAAATTGCTGATCCCGATTTCCTTGATCCCGTATTTCTGCCTGGCAAGTGCCCCGCTATCGTCGGATAAAGTTGAAGGCGTGCCTGTCAACGGGGTATGGGCCGGGGAGGACTATGTAACGTTTCAATTCGACAGCGACCAGATCCTCATCAGTATCGAGTATGCGGTTAGTCGACCTTAAATTGTCGGTCGTTTCCGGACTCGCGACTCTGTTTCTCATACAGGATTTCGGGCCCGCATTTGCTGCTGAAACATCGCAATCTAAAATCGACGAGGAAGAATGCATATTCGATCAGCTCGAACAACATAAAGCATATCTCGAGCTTGAAAAGAAATATCCGGGCAGCCGTTATATCGAGGATCAGTACGAGCTCCAGATTCCGGAGAACGGAAACCTGGTGAAATTGCGGCGCGGCGGCTGTGTTCACTTCGGCATCTATATCGAGTTTCAGACCGCCAGGACGGACAATTACGAGGAAGAGGACGCATTCTTCGCCGAGTTGTCCAGGCTGATTGCGGACTACGGGCAGAAACTGCTGAGACCTGAAATGCTCGAGACCTCAAGGGTGAAAGAGGGGTTGGAAGTCGTCGAACTGGATAATGGCGTGTATTACGTCCTGCCGTACCCAGATGCGGTTTTCGAAGTCTGGCGAAGACACGATGAAGCGCACACTACGATAGGTGTGAGTATCTATGACTAGTAGTGCTGTATTGGCACCCGCTGCGTAATAAAGAGCATGCGCAACCGGTCAGATCTCAGGTATGAGACGTGTACGCATCATCCATAAGGATTCCGGCACCTTGCTGGCGGAAGGGCCCATCGGCTGGGGCATCACGCCGTTCGAGGGTAATCTGTATGTCTCCCGCAAATATCTGAAGACGGATCGTTTTCGCGTTAACTATATTCCCGGCTTGTGCTTTTACAAGTTCCTTTATGTCTGGATGGATCTGGCGCTGGACCAGGGTAAGCGAATTCGCAATCTCGGCTGGATGTACTGGCTGCCCAACCCGTTACTGCCATTCATCTGGTTTCGCATAGCCATACCACGGAGACATCCCGAAATTGCCGTTGAAGAGTATTAATCGCGGCTTACTCAGTACCCCACTTCGTTTCGACTTTGATGCCAATCTTCTGCAGGAATGCGGTGGGCAGAATGCCGCCAGCCGAGATTATGACTGAATCATTCTCGACCTCTTCGGTATCGTCGCCAACGGCAACAGTAATCGATCCGTCGCTGATCTCTTTCACGTTTGAGTTCAGGAGCACACGAAGCCTGTTACCATTTTCCATCGCCTCGACTTTCTCGCGATTCTTTTGTTTGGCCCTGCTAAATGAACCGGATCGATACGAAAGCGTCACATTAGTACCCGGCTCTTCCGCAATACTTGTGGCCGCCTCGAGCGCGCTGTCCCCACCACCAACCACAAGGACATGCTGATCTCGATATTGCTCCGGATCGATAAGCCGGTAGGCTACTTTCGGTAGTTCTTCACCTGGAACACCGAGTTGCCGTGGTGAGCCGCGCCGACCAATTGCCAGCAGAACGGTACGTGTGTTGTAGCTTGCCCTGTTGGTCGTGACCATGTAGCCAACTCCACCAGGCGCTGCAGTTATGGTGTCGACCCGCTCCTTGTAATTAATCGATACCGCTGTGTCCGTTTCAACTCGCTGCCAAAACTCCATCAATTCCTCTTTCAGCACCTCGGTGAATTTAACCTTACCGACCATCGGTAATTCCGCCGGTTGTGTCATTACGAGTTTGCGCCTTGGGAAATGCGCGACGGTTCCGCCGAGTGTTTCTTGTTCGATAGTCACGGATCTGAGATTGCCGACTTTTGCGCCCAGCGTCGCAGAGAATCCGGCCGGCCCGGCACCAACAATGACAAGATCGTGGTCGTTGTTGTGGCCAACTTTCAGCATGTCGTTGATCGACTGCATTGCCTGTCTTCCCTGCTCGATGGCATTACGAATAAGGCCCATGCCGCCGAGTTCTCCCGCTATAAAGATACCGGGCACATCGGTTTCAAAATTCGGCTTAACCACAGGAATATCGATGCCGCGGGTTGCTGTTCCAAATACGAGAGTAATGGCGCCGACGGGACAGGCCGTCTTGCAAGCCCCGTGGCCGATGCAGTCGGTCGGCCCGACCAGCCATGCTTTCTTGCCGATCATTCCGAGTACCTGGTGGCTGTCCTGTTCCGGACAGGCCGCAATGCATGAAGTACAACCAATGCAGATATTCGGGTCTATTTCCGGATGCAGCGTCGGCGGCTCCAGCATGCCGGCCTCTGTTGCAGCTCTGAGCGCCTCCATGGCTTCGCTTTCTTTGCGGCCATGACTGCGCATGTACCAGGCGAGGATGCCCAGTACCGGTAGCAGGTACAGATAAGTCAAAAGAGAACCATTCACTGGATGTTCATCGGCAAAATAGCTGCCAAGAGCATAGCGTGTGCTTTATTAAGGCATGTGAATTGGTTCACGCAAACGCGAAATCGTTTTCGACGTCGCGACAGCGCCCTGAAGCAGACGGCCAGAGATCTGCGCTGAAAATTACATAATCATCGCCTGATTGCGGATGATTCTCATTCCACCCCCTCCTGTCGCCATATTGCGACAATTAATTGATATTGAAAGAGTTTTTTGTGAATTGGTGGAACCAATTTCGAGCATCGAACGTGTATATAGAAGAACGTCGGAGGGCTGCCGAAGACAACAAGAGTGTCACCCGTTGTAGGGACGCAATGGAGAAAACATGTCATTTATATTTTGGGGGCTGACTACCACAATGATTGTTGCGGCGGTTGCGACCGTCGTGACGCCGATCAGAATCAGGGGAGCGACCAGCAATATGGCTATCGTCATTATGGCTATTGCCGTCTCGCTTTTTTCCATAGGACTTTATTCGGGTATTGGCTCACCCGATGCTCTGACCGCAGACAAGGATCGTATCGGTGACACCCGAGTGCGTACTCGTTCGGGTTCCGTCGGCAATTCTTCGAAGTCTCTGGGTACCGTCGCCAGTCTGATCGACGGACTCAGGGAAAGACTGGAAAAAGAACCTGACGATGCCAACGGCTGGGTTCTGCTGGCTCGATCATATGAACATCTCGGTCGCAATCAGGACGCTATCTCGGCATATGGGCACGCCAAGGCACTGGGAAAGTCAGATTCCGGGCTCGAAGAATCTCTAATAGCCGCCAGCCTGTCCCATTCAGAACCGGCGGTGGCTTCGGGGCCCGCAGTACGAGGCCGGATTGTGCTAACTCCTGATGCCGCAGCCCTCGTTGAGCCCGAAGATACCGTCTTCGTATTTGCAAAGGGCGACATGAATCAGGCAATGCCCCTGGCCGCATTGAGAAAATCAGTCGCTGATTTGCCGCTGGATTTTGAACTTACAGATGACATGGCGATGCTGCCAGGCAGTAGCCTCGCAGACTTCGACAAACTGGTAGTTGTTGCGCAGGTATCTCGCTCTGGCCGCGCAAAGGATGTGCTTGGCGATCTTAGGGTCAACAGCGTCCCGGTTTCTCCTCTCGCAGACGACTTTGTTGAACTACGTCTGGATACGGGGGGACCGTCAGAGTGAACGAGATCGCACTAGACAGGCTGCCCGCCCGCGGAAGTTTCAGGACGCGGCTCTTTGGCACGCCAGACAACCGTCAAAGCAGCGCCTTTTACGGCTACTCACTGACAGCCATTGCAATCGGGGTCGGTTGGCTCGTACGCGATCGTGGAATCGTTAACCCTGAGGAAGGAATAGGCTATTGGTTGGGCATCATCGGTGGATCGATGATGCTGTTGTTGCTCCTGTACCCACTGCGAAAACGGATAAAGATATTTCGTTTTCTGGGTGCAACAACACACTGGTTCCGCGTCCACATGGTACTGGGGATCGCCGGGCCGCTACTCGTGCTCTATCACTGCAATTTCCAACTGGGGTCTTTTAATAGTCAAGTGGCGTTGCTTTGCATGCTACTGGTCGCTGGCAGTGGCGTAATCGGTCGACATATGTACGCACAGATTCATCGCGGACTGTACGGGCAGAAGACCACTCTGGAAGAACTGCGGGGCGATCTGGCCGAATCGATGAAACAGAGCCACGGCCTTGCCACGCTCATGCCGGTGTTCGCAGCAAAGCTCGATGCCCTATCTAATGAAGTACGCGGCGACGCTGTTACCGGGTCGCTGAGCATTGGCACAAGCCTCGTGTGGATCTTCAAGCGATTTGTTGTCAGGTTTACATTGACGGCAACAGCACACCGTGAGTTGAGTGCGCGCGCCACCGAATCTCCGTCAGTCGCGCGAGACTTTGGCCGACTCAAGCAAGCAAGCTCTTCTTATATTTGCAATTTCTCCCGACTGACCGGACAGGTTGCGCAATTCACACTTTACGAACGCCTGTTTTCCTTGTGGCACGTACTGCATTTGCCGCTCTTTTACATGATGGTCATTTCGGCGCTGGTGCACGTGCTTGCTGTTCACATGTACTAAGTCGAAGCCCCAGATCACCTGAAATGAATCGATGGCACATTGGATTAACCGGGATTATCGCGATGCTAGCTTGCTTCACCAGTGACATTGCAGCTGCTCAGAGCGTTGAGTCTCTGATTATGCCCGGCGAAGTGGTGCACGGTCATGCCGAACTGGAGTCAGAGTGTTCATCCTGCCACAAGGCCTTCAGCAGATCGGAACAAAAAATGCTCTGCCTTGACTGTCATGAGGATGTTGCTGAAGACGTAAACGGCAATAAAGGATTTCATGGCAAGTCCGGTGAAGCCAGCACCGATGAGTGCGCGTCCTGCCATACCGATCATGAGGGCCGAAATGCAGACATAGTTGGTTTGAATGAAGATACATTTGACCATGCTTTTGCGGACTTCGAGCTCGTTGGCAAACACCTTGAAGCGCTTTGTGCCGACTGTCATCAACCCTCCGAGAAACATCGTGACGCAACTGGTAACTGCACTGACTGCCATCAGGATGATGACGTGCATGAGGACAGTCTTGGTGCGGCCTGTGGCGACTGTCATACAGCGACTGACTGGAAGGATGCGAAATTCGATCACGATGCTACCGACTATCCGCTGATCGGCCATCATATCGAGACGCCCTGCCTGGATTGCCATGAAGATCCAACTTATCGAGGCGCGCCGACAGACTGTTATTCCTGCCACAGGGACGACGATGCACACGAAGGTCGAAGTGGAGAGGAATGCGGCAATTGCCATAGCCCGATCGATTGGGACGATACGAGTTTCGATCACGGCCGGGATACTGAATTCGCGCTCGAAAGCAGTCACGGTGAATTGAACTGCCAAGACTGCCATAGCGAGGATCCGTTTGCTGATGAGATGGATCGCAGTTGCGTAGCATGCCATCTGGATGACGATAAACACGAAGGACATCGCGGTCGTGAATGCGAGACATGCCATGAGCCCTCGAAGTGGGAGGACCCCGGATTCGACCATGATCGTGACACAGACTATGTCTTAAGCGGCGCGCACGAAACCATTGCCTGTAACGATTGCCACGTCGAAGCAATCTTTGAGACGGAACTGCAATCAGCCTGCACGGCATGCCATCTGGATGACGACGTGCACGAGGGCCCACAGGGGGAACAGTGCCAGGACTGTCACAATGATGCGGCCTGGGAAGAAGCACCGTTTTTCTCTCACGATCTGACCCGGTTTCCGCTGCTCGGCGAACACGCAAATATCGAGTGCGAAGACTGCCACGAAACTCAGGTATTCACCGACGCCGACACCGATTGCGTGGGCTGCCACGACGATGAGGATGACGATCCACACCGCGGTAACTTTTCGGATGCCTGCGGCAGCTGCCACAACCCGGTCGCCTGGGACCTGTGGTTATTCGATCACAATGCTCAGACCGACTTTGTACTGGACGGTGCACACGTGGAAGTTGCCTGCGATTACTGCCACCGAAGTTCGCTTGCGTCGATGAAGAATGCCGGGGACAACTGTGGCGTCTGCCATCGCCCGGATGATATTCACGATGGTGAGTTCGGACCTGACTGTGGCCGTTGCCACAGTGATAGTTCCTTCCAGGAAGTGAGGTCGCTGCAATGATGTATACGAGACCGCATTCCGGAAAATACGCCGACAGGAACTTCTACTGGAAAGGGATTCTACTCGTCGCGTTTTTCATTTTTCTGCTGATACAGTTCCCGGCAAAGGCGCAACAGACTTTTGATCACTTCAGTACAGGGTTTGTTCTGGACGGCGCGCACACGAACGTTACCTGCGAAGCATGCCATGTTAGTGCGATCTTCGGCCCAACCGATCCCGGTTGTTCGAATTGCCATTCGCAGAACGGACTTGTCCGATCGTCTTCGAAACCTACCGATCATGTTATGACGACGGGAGAATGCTCGGATTGCCACGTCACTGCGAGCTGGGGCACGATCGCTTTTATGGATCACACATCCATAACCGGCAGCTGTGTCAGTTGCCACAACGGCACACAGGCGACCGGCAAGACACTGAACCACGTCTCCTCAGGGGATCAGTGCGATGATTGTCACAATACCACAGCCTGGTTGCCGGCCGTTTTCGATCACAGCGGCGTTACCGGCAACTGTGTCGGGTGCCACAATGGCGTAAGTGCCACCGGCAAGCACCCGACTCACATAACAAGTGGCAACACCTGCGACAACTGCCACATCACCAGCGCCTGGCTGCCGGCGAATTTCGATCACGTGGACATCTTCGGTAACTGCGTCAGCTGTCACAACGGCATAGAAGCGACTGGCAAGGGCTCGACACACATTCTGTCGACCGTTGTCTGCGAAGATTGCCATAGCCCGACGATTTGGACGCCCCCGCTCACCGTCGATCACACGCAGGTAATAGGGAGTTGTGGCTCCTGCCACGATGGTGTCATCGCCACCGGCAAGCACCCGACTCACATTACGAGCAGTGACACATGCGACGACTGTCACACCACAGTCGGCTGGTTGCCGGTGCTATTCGATCACGTGAACATAGTTGGTAACTGCATCAGCTGTCACAATGGCACGCAAGCGACCGGCAAGAACACGACACACATTCAAACGACAGATGTCTGTGAAGACTGCCACAACACAGCTGTGTTTGTGCCCGTGACGATCGTCGACCACACACAGGTTATGGGACCCTGTGGCTCCTGCCATAACGGCGCGGACGCAACCGGCAAAGGTCCGACTCACGTACGAACGACGCAAGTCTGCGAAGACTGCCACAACACGAACACATTCTTACCTGCGGTGACCGTCGATCACACCCAGGTACTTGGAAGCTGCGGATCCTGCCATGATGGCGTCATTGCCACCGGCAAGCACCCGGTGCATATCGCGAGCGGAAACAACTGCGATGACTGCCACAGCACGGTCGGCTGGCTACCTGCGAATTTCGACCACGTTAATATCACTGGCAACTGTGTCAGCTGCCATAACGGCACGGACGCAACCGGCAAGAATCTCACGCATATTCAAACGACGGATGTCTGTGAAGATTGCCACAGCACCAATATCTTCGTGCCTGTGATGACCGTCGATCACACCCAGGTAATCGGGGCCTGTGGCGCCTGCCACGATGGCGTCATTGCCACCGGCAAGCACCCGACGCATATCACAAGCGGCATCGCCTGCGACGACTGTCACAGCGCGACCGCTTGGTTACCCGCGAATTTCGATCACCTGGATATCTCCGGCAACTGCGTCAGCTGCCATAACGGCGCGGACGCAACCGGTAAGAACGGTGGACACATTCAAACGACAGATGTCTGTGAAGATTGCCACAGCACCAATATCTTTGCGCCGGCTATGACCGTTGATCACACCCAGGTTATCGGAAGTTGCGACGGCTGCCATGACGGCATCACCGCAGTCGGCAAGCATCCGACACATATCGCGAGCGGCAACACCTGCGACGACTGTCACACGACAGTCGCCTGGTTGCCGGCAACTTTCGATCATGCGACGATCACCGGCAGCTGCATCAACTGCCATAACGGCACGGATGCGACAGGAAAAGATCAGACACACGCGCTGACGACGAATGTCTGCGAAGACTGCCACACTACGAACGTGTGGCAGCCCGTGATGATCGTCGATCACACCCAGGTAATCGGAAGTTGCGGCTCCTGTCACGATGGCGTCACCGCCACCGGTAAGCACCCAACGCATATCACGAGCGGCAACAACTGCGATGACTGCCACAGCACGGTTGCCTGGTTACCCGCAAATTTCGATCATGTGAATATTACGGGTAACTGTGTGAGCTGCCATAATGGCACGGACGCAACCGGCAAGGACCCGACACACGTTCTGACGACAAATGCCTGTGAAGACTGCCACAGCACGAATCTATGGCAGCCCGTGATCAGCGTCGATCACAATCAGGTGCTTGGCTCATGTTCATCCTGTCACAATGGCGTAGCAGCGGTCGGCAAGAATCCGGGGCACTTCAACACCGCGAAGGAATGCGATACCTGCCACGACACGAATGCGTGGACACCTGCGGATTACCGTCACACGACATTGCCATACGAGCCGCAGGATCACCGAGCCAACCTCCCCTGCACCGCGTGCCACCAATCCAACACTGAATTCGTGGCCTGGCGGTTCCCGGCATTTCAACCTGACTGTGCCGGCTGTCATGCAAACGACTACGAATCCGGGCCGCACAAGAAACACGAAAACCCCGATGTTCGATACACCGCCAGCGAATTGCGGGATTGTTCCGGCGCCTGCCACGTGTACACGAACAGCAATATGACCACGATCAGGAAAAACAGGCCGGGCCCTGAGCACCGGATATCCGGCGGTGGTTTCTAGTACTGGCAAACGCCCCTGCTGGCGATACATTGCAGGCATTGTTCTGCTGCTTGTTGCGCCCGCCATGCTCGCTGCACCCGGATTTGTTGCAGGATCGAAGGTTACACGCAGCGCCTTCGTGGCAGAGGTCACAGTTAGCTTCGCCTGCGGCGTCGAATACCTCGATCATTTGCCCGCCAACCGGGGTGACAGACTGCGCATACAACTGGAACCGACCACTGTCTGCAAAGGTGTCTCTCCCCTGGTCGCCCTATCAAGAGAGCAGCACCGTCCGCTCGCAGCCGATACGGCCAGACTCATCCAGATCGATTACGACGGTGATACTGCGTCCGGCGCGACGTTGACTCTCGTGTTTAGCGAGGACGTCGGCTTCGATGTCGTGCATGCCAGCATATCGAACGACATCAATATTCGAGTGTATCTGGATGCACCGACGACCAAGATCCAGTCCAGCTCCGGCGCCGCCGGAAGCAGAGTACAGGACAAACCCGAAGCGCAACCTGAATACGTGATCAATCTGTCGTCGAGCCGCACGGCGCATGCCGCATCCGACATGCCTGTAATCGTTCTGTCACCGGAGCGGGAAATTTTCGAATCGGAAGTCATCATTGCCAGTGTGACCTGGTATCGCCTCCGTATTGGCCATTTCAGGAATACCGCCGATGCACAGAAAGAATTGACAAGATTACGCGATCAATACCCGACAGCCTGGATTGATCGTGCCAGGGACACTGACGTAATTGAGATCGCCGCACGAAACGAAAATGACGACTCAGTCGCCGGACCTGCCGAAACTAATGTCGCTTTCGCGTCGATAGGACTGGACAAGATCGACCAGCTGATGGCAGACGCTCGCCGGGCAATGGCAGCCGGCGAGGTTTCGAAAGCGGTGCAGATCTACACCAAGGTTCTGAGGGCGCCGAACCATGACCGGCATGCACAGGCGCAGGAATATCTCGGGCTCGCCCGCGAGAAGAACGGGCAGACTGCGCACGCAAAGGCGGAGTATCAGCGCTACCTTGCCGCATATCCGGACGATGAAGGCGCCGACAGGGTTCGTCAGCGCCTTGCGGCATTATTGGCCAGTGACCGGAAGACTATCGAGCCGGTAGCAAGCCCCGACAATATTTCAGTGATAACTCCTGGACCCAGGCAAAGTGACTGGAAGGTACATTCGTTCTTCTCGCAGTACTATCGGCGCGATGTCAATCAACTCAATGATGAAGACGAGATTGTCAGCCAGTCGGCACTTTACTCTGATTTGAATCTTGACGTCAGACGGCGCGGTCAACGTATCGACTTCAGCAGCCGTGTTTCTGCCGGCTATCGCAATGATTTTCTGGGTGCGGAGCAACGATCGGCGGGCAACGATATGCGGATTTCCTATGCCTATGCAGATCTCGCAGACGCCGGTACCGGACTGCGCGGACGCATCGGTCGCCAATCAAGGAGTACCGGCGGCGTCCTCGGTCGTTTCGATGGAGTGAATCTCGGATACCAGGCAAGTGAGCGCATATTGGTCAACGCTGTTCTTGGTAGTCCGGTCAATTCTGCGTCTAATGGAATGGATTCCACCAGGAAGTTTTCCGGTGCAAGTGTTACCTATGGCCCTGTCCTGGAAGATCTCGAAATCGGCATGTTCTATATTCAACAGAATATCGAAGGAATCGAAGATCGGCAGGCGATTGGAACTGAATTTCGATACTTCGGTCCGAACCAGAGTCTCTGGGGTCTCATCGATTACGATACCTCTTACGGCGAAATCGGAAGCGCCTACCTGCAGGGAACCTGGCGATTCGCATCTCGCCTTGCGATTCACGGTTCCTTCGATCGGCGCCACAGTCCGTTTCTGAGTACCGGCAATGCGTTGATCGGCCAGCCTGTACAGACCTTTTCCGACTTGCTAGTCCTTTTTACGCAGGAAGAAATACGTCAGTTGAGCCTGGATCGCTCGCCGCTTTCGACCTCTTACACACTCGGTATATCGCATTCTCTTTCGCCAAGATTCCAGATCACCGCTGACGCCAATCGGACGACGGTCGAAGCCACTCCGGAGTCCGGCGGCATAGCCGCGACGCCCCCAACGACATACTCCTACTATTCAAGCAGTCTCGTAGCCAGCAGTCTCATAAGGGAAGGCGATGTGTCGATGTTTGGGCTGCGATATTCTGAATCCGGAACGACAAAAGTCATTTCAATAAATCTGGACAGCCGTTTTCCAATCGGCAGGAAATTCCGGATCAACCCCAGGATTAGAGTCGATCGCCGGCAGATCATTCGGGATTCCAGCTATGAATGGTTGTATACGCCGGGATTGCGCCTGCAATATCGCTGGAATCGCCAGTTCCGCTTCGAGCTGGAAGCCGGCAAACAATTCGCCCAGCGCGAGACAGTGACCACCAACATGGACCGGGAATCCTATTTTATCAATGTCGGTTATCAGGCATTTTTCTAGGACTTATGAACAAGACGAAATTACATCGAAGAGCGATCAACAGGATTGTCAGCCTGGTATCGATCCTGACACTGATCGGCTGTGCGTCATCATCGCCATCCGTGAAAGAGAAACTGGACACAAACACGGGTGTGTCGGTCACTTTTGCCGAGGCTCCTCTGATTCTGTATCGGGACAACCCGTCGCAGGCAGCCTTCGCCAGAAACTATGTACATCTGGGTCCCATCCAGGTGAATCGAAGCGGTTCGTACAGATATTATCTCTGGATCGGTATCTGGAACACGATGCAGGTAGCGGATATTTCCAGCCACCGGGACGGCTTCGAGTCGATTATTGTCTTCGCAGACGGAGAACCATTGACGCTGGACCTGAAGGGTTGGACTCCAGAGTCAATTGGTACCAGCGAGCCGACTTACCTGAAGCCTGTCGCTTCCACCGCCGATGCATATTACGAAGTGACGGCCGACCAGATCAGACTGATCGCCGCTGCCAGCGACATTCGGCTTCGGGCGACGGGTCCCTCCCTCAAGGAATTCCAGTTGTGGGACGATCAAGAATCAGCGAGGAACAGTCTGGCCGAATTCTTGAGTCGCACTGACTTCTAAATACGCTCGCCATACGCCATTCCGGTAAGTACAACTCCGAATTGTCAGTCCGATTCAGCTGTGTCCTAATATACTTGAGCCAAGAAGAACTTTGAGTTTTGCTCGGGGCTCTCCAATTGGCTCGGGTGTGTTATTGGCTTTATAACGGACGAATTGGAGGGAATCATGACATTAAGAGAGATTGTCCCCTGGAGATGGGGAGGACTGCGCCGTTGGGAGCCGACTGAAGTACCGTTCGGTGGTTTTCGTCGTCAGATGGAATCACTGCATAAGGAAATGGATCGGCTGTTCGACGAATTGACGAGCGAACCCGCTCGCCGGGCATTTTTTCCACAGGCGTTAGAACGTGACCTGGTCATACCTCAGATCGATGAGGTTGAGGACGATAAGGCATTCCATGTAAGCATCGAGCTTCCGGGAATGGACGAAGAGGATATCGATATCACGCTAGCAGGTCGTGTACTCACGATCCGTGGTGAAAAGAAGGAAGACGAGAAAGAAGAAGGTAAGGAATTCTATCGGCGCGAGCGCACCTACGGTGCATTCCGTCGGACTCTCGAGCTTCCGGGAGAAGTGGACGAAACAAAGATCGAAGCCTCCTTCAAGAAGGGAGTACTGACAATTGAGCTCCCCAAGACAGCAGAGGCCCAGGAAAAGATAAAACATATCGCTGTTAAAGCAGCGTAGTTGCATCGTAATCCTGTTAGCAGGCGGCCAGTCCGGTTCGGACTGGTCGCTTTTTGCTGTCTCGACCGAAAATCCGGTGCCCGACAAGGCAAATTGCCCGAATTGTGAATCCGCTCACATGCGGTCCTAAGGTTCTCTTAAGGTTCGCACCGTACTCTTCTAGCCACTGTTGACGACTTTGGCTGGAACCCGCATGCCTCGAATCCTTTCACAACGCTTATAATCGAAAATACGTCGCAGGTCAGTCGGCCGGCTGCTCGTACTGCTGGATGGTTTCGAATTTCAGGCCATATTGACTCTTATCATGTTGTACATTGCGATTAATGGCAATCATGGTATTGGTGGGCCTGGCACCGGCAACATTAGCGTAGCTTAGTTGTCACGTGCTGTTACCTGCAAAAACGGACTGGATCATGACTCATCGATTCGCGGACATCACATTTACAGACAGCGTCAAATCGGCCCAGGAGAATTACGGGTCAAGAGCCCGCAATGAAAGGATGCGCGCAATCGCCGGGCCGAATGATCAGCTGGGCGTACGAGAGACCGAATTCATTGAGCAGCGTGACACATTTTATCTGGCCACCATCAGTGAAACCGGCTGGCCGTATGTGCAGCACAGGGGTGGCCCCGCCGGTTTCCTGAAGGTTCTAAGCGCCGATCGACTAGGCTTCGCAGACTTCCGCGGAAATACGCAATTGGTCAGCGTCGGCAATGCATCGGTGAACGATCGTTGCTCTCTGATCCTCATGGACTATCCGAATCGGCGCCGCCTGAAGATTCTGGCGCACATGCGCGTCGAAGACGTCGACAAAGTCGATCAGCAGAGCCTGGCGGCGGTAGACCTCCCGGATTACAAGGCGCGCGTCGAACGAGTAGTGTTCATTGACATTGTTGCGTTTGACTGGAACTGTCCCCAGCACATCACTCGACGATACACAGAATCTGAATTCGCGAAATTGAAAGAGGAAATGAGGTAACGACATCGCAAGACTGTGCGACAACGCTGGGGGAGGCCTGCACCAATGGCTTTGACATTGAACGGCATCGATCACGTACATTTGTACGTGGCTGGATGGGATGAGGCACAGAAGTGGTATCAAGAGATCCTGGGCTTTAGACCCGTCGAAAAATTTATGGTCTGGGCCGTCAAAGGCGGCCCCCTGACTCTCGAGAATCCCGAAGGCAATATTCACCTGGCGCTTTTCGAGAGAGACAATCATCCAAATACTTCTGCGATAGCGTTCGGGGCGAGCGGCGAGGAATTCCTGGCCTGGAAATTGCATTTGGAAAGCCATGCACTGGAACTTCGTGTCGCCGATCACAAGCTGGCCTACTCGTTGTACTTCAGTGATCCCTGGGGCAATCTCCATGAGATAACAACGTATGACCATGACGTTGTCTCAAAAAGCTTGTCTTGATCTGGTAACGGGAATTCACATGCATAAATTAATGCTCGAGAGCGACAGGCCGGCAGCGGGAATGCTCGGCGTGAACTCGCCTTTCGATGGTCGCGAACTTGATCAGGTCGCGACTGCGGGGCCGGATCACGTCGAGGATGCGTTGTCTGCCGCACAGGCATTGTTTCGGAACAGAGGTTCCTGGTTGTCGATACCCGAACGAGTTGCAATTCTGAACAATGCTGCCTCGATCATGAGTTCACAAGTCGAGGAACTCACACTGGTCGCGGCCGGCGAGGGTGGCAAGCCCTATACAGATTCGAAAGTCGAGGTATTGCGTGCAATCGATGGCGTGCATCTGTGTGCCGAGACGCTTCGGGCCCATCCTGGTTCCGTGATTCCAATAGGCACGACCAAAGCGACAACCGGACGGCTTGCGTTCACGCAAAAAGAACCCATTGGCGTCGTCGTTGCGGTCAGTGCATTCAATCACCCACTGAATCTGATTGTTCACCAGGTCGGGCCCGCGGTCGCGAGCGGCTGTCCTGTTATCGTCAAGCCGGCGGCCGATACGCCGCTTTCATGCCTGCGATTTGTCCGGATTCTTCGTGAGGCGGGCTTGCCCGATGCCTGGTGCCAGGCAGTAGTCACCGATGACCTTGAAACTGCCGAGAAACTTGTTACCGATGCACGCGTCGGTTTCTTCAGTTTCATCGGGAGCGCACGCGTCGGCTGGATGCTTCGCTCGAAACTGGCGCCCGGCGCTCGCTGTGCTCTGGAGCACGGCGGCGCGGCACCCGTGATACTGGCAAGTCCGTACGATGCAGACCTCTCCTTGTCATCGATACTCAAGGGCGGCTTCTACCACGCCGGCCAGGTGTGTGTATCAGTCCAACGAGTATTCGCGCCGTCATCCGATGCGGCCAAATTCGCCAGGTCCCTGGCGAAGCGGGCGAAAGCACTGATTGTCGGCGCGCCCGAGGATCCGGCTACCGAAGTCGGACCGCTTATTCGAACCGGTGAAGTCGATCGGGTTGCCGAATGGGTCGATGAGGCCGTCGCGGCTGGCACAAAGTTGCTTTGTGGTGGCGAAAAAATCTCGAACACATGCTATGCCCCCACCGTACTCCTCAATCCGCCGGATGGCCTTGCTGTCAGCACGATGGAGATATTCGGCCCGGTCGTCTGCGTCTATGCATATGACGATATTGATGCAGCAGTAACACAGGCGAATGCGCTCCCCGTCGCCTTTCAGGCGGCTGTTTTCAGCAACGACAACGATCAGGCGATGCGCCTGTATAAGCAACTGGACGCATCGGCCGTCATGATCAACGATCACTCCGCATTCCGTGACGATGTCATGCCATTTGCAGGCCTACGTGAATCCGGCCTCGGCATCGGCGGTATTCCATACACGATGGAAGATATGCAGATCGACAAGATGATGGTTGTTAAATCTGACGGCCTGTAGCCGACAGAATGCCGGCTACAGGCAGCGGGAGCGCCATTTTTCCAGTCAGGCCGTTACGGGTCTTCTGTTGGTCCGTGCCTTCAGCCGTTCCCGAAAGGTGTTGATGACCTTGATGTTGAAGAAGTGCATGACACCAAGCACGAGCAAAACGAGCCCGATCTTCGTGCTCAGTACCTCGATTACCTCCGGAAGATTGGTCGGCTTGGCGCCGAACCTGAGCGCCAGGGCAACATAACCCATGTTGATTAGATAGAAGCCGACCACCAGGAGATGGTTGACCGAGCGGGCGAGCGCCTCGTTGCCATTGAAGCCGTCAACCAGGAACAGATAGCCGTTCGTGCTCAGGGTATGTGCGACCCAGATGGTGATTGCGAGGCTGATTAGCAGGTAGATCAGATATGTGACAGTAACGATCATGTAGAGCCTCCTTTCTGTTGTTTCTGTTATAACAGAAATTACAGAAATATCTGCCTGAAGTCAAGATCCGCCTGGATTCAGACGCCTCGATTCGGCTGCCGCAAACGACATCATTCTGTGACCTGTCTCCTCGGCACGCCTCCCCTTCCCGTATATCTTTGCCCGAATATCACCGGCCGGGAGGACAGGCCAATGTATCGAAGCTTTGTGACTATTTGCGCCATTCTCGTGGCCGCCTGCACATCGGTTACAGTGAAGCCCGTCGAATCTTCAGTGGATATCCTGCATGTCTGCATCCAGTCAAACCCCCAGGTTCAGGTCGAGGACTTCGTACCTGTAATTCAGGAGGGGCTGGAACGTCACGGCATCGGTTCAGAGCTGTTCTCGGGTAGAGTTCCTCGCCGTTGCGAATACGTCCTTACCTATACTGCACTCCGTTCCTGGGATATGTCCGCCTATCTGAGCCATGCTGAGCTCAGCCTGCAGCAGGAAGGCCAGCAAATCGCCTATGCCGAATACCACCTGAAGGGTAAAGGTGGTTTTTCGCTCACCAAATGGGCGGGCACGAAATCGAAGATGGACCCCGTCATCGACGAGTTGCTGGGAACCTAGCGGCTCACGCGACATGACTTATCCTGGCACGAGAATGCGATGAGCGGCTTGGACCTTCAAAGAGGACTTTATCTGCTTGCTGCTGTCGTCATCGGCATCGTCGTCGGCTGGCTGATGCGAAGCCTGCTCAGCAGCCGGAGTCTCAACCAGATGGGTGACGAGTGGCAGACTCGATTCGACGGCGCCATTCGCCTGAAGGAACAACTCGGTACCGAAAACGAATCCCTGAAAATTTCTGTCGAGGCTGAACAGGCAAATGTACGAAAGCATATTCAGGCGGCCACCCAGACCCGGACAGAGATCGAATCCCTGCGCGAAAAGGTTAACGCGCTTTCAAAGAACAAGTTCATCCTCGAAGAAGAGCGGGACGAACTGAGAGAAAAGGTCAGCCGGGCCCACAACCTGGTCAACGCTGCAAAACAGCAGATCCTGGATCAGCAAGGGGAATTCGCGAAGGCAAGCGAATTCTATAAAGGTCAGCTCCAAGGTGCGGTAGAGCAACGCAAAGTCCTCGAACGGAGAAGCGAAGACGCCAAATCGGAAAACGAGTCTCTCCGAAATTTGCTGATGTCGACGAAAGCTGAACACGAGTCCGTCAGCAACCTGCTGACATCGGCCAAGTCCCGTTTGGAGAACCTCGATGCAATGGAGCAGCGAGTCATCTCCCTGGAAGCCGAAAACGCCGAACTCAGACAAACAGCAACGGCCGCAACCAGGCAGGCTGTGTCATTGCAGCGTGACGTTGACGAAATGGAGGCGCTCAAGGAGCAGAACAGGGAATTGGCCCATTGCCTGCAGTCGATGGAAAGCAGCCGCAAGCAGTACGAAACCGATGCCCGAAGATATCGGAACCAGTACGAACAATCCGAAAAAGATTCCGAGACGCTGCGATTCAAGCTGGGCGATATCGAGAAGAACTGGGTGGACATGCAGCGCAAGGACAAGGAAGCGAAAAATGGCAGTCGGAATACTGATACAGCGCCTCCTCCCTTCGGCCTCGAAAAGCCACAGGGTGAGCCGGACGACCTGACTCAAATCGTCGGTGTCGGTAAAGTCTTCGAGGAGACCCTACACAGTCTCGGCGTCTATCATTTTCGGCAGATTGCGGCGTTCGGGCCGGGTGAGATAGCCCGGATCAACGCAGAACTCAAGGAGTTCAAAGGCCGAATCGAACACGATGATTGGATCGGGCAGGCCAAAGAGTTGCATTTCAGAAAGTACGGCGACGCCGATAGTCAATAGGCCAGGGCCTTTCTCTACAGCAAAAACACTGCCTGCTGCCGACATAATGTGACACTATTTGGCGTCGTCCTGCTAAATATCAGCACCAGAGAATAAGGAAAAAGCGGTGACAACCGAGTATTTCGATGTCGTGATTGTTGGAGCAGGCCTCTCCGGTATCGGTGCAGCTTACCACCTGCAGGACAAGTGTCCGGGCAAGAGCTACGTCATTCTGGAAGGTCGGGACGCTATTGGCGGGACCTGGGACCTCTTCCGATATCCCGGCATTCGTTCAGACAGTGACATGCATACGCTCGGCTACAACTTCAAGCCGTGGCTCGCGAAGAAGGCCATCGCGGACGGACCCTCGATCCTCGATTACGTGAAGGAGACGGCGGCAGAGAATCATATCGACCAGCACATTCGTTACGGTCACGTCGTCAAGAGCGCCGCATGGTCGAGCAGCGAAGCCGCCTGGACGATCGAGGCCCGACATAAAGGCACAGATGAGGTGGTTGCGATCCGCTGCAACATGCTGCTGATGTGTGCCGGGTATTACAGTTACGAACAGGGATATACGCCCGAATTCAAGGGCCGCGACCGATTCGGGGGCGTCATCGTTCATCCACAGGAGTGGCCTCAAGATCTCGACTACTGCGGCAAGGAGGTCGTCATCATAGGCTCCGGCGCAACCGCCATGACGCTGGTGCCGGCAATGGCCGAGGACGTCAGCCATATCACGATGGTACAGCGCTCACCAACCTATGTAGTCTCACGACCTGACGAAGATAAGATTGCCAATTTTCTCCGCAAGGTATTACCCAACAAGCTCGCTTACGCGATCACTCGCTGGAAGAACGTCCGGTTTCAACAACTCGTGTACCGCCGCACCCGCACCGACCCGGAGAAAATCAAGCGCATGCTCCTGGACATGGTGCGCAAGGAATTAGGGCCGGACTACGATATCGAAAAGCATTTCACGCCTCACTACAACCCCTGGGACCAGCGCCTTTGCCTGGTACCGAACAGCGATCTGTTTCATGCCATCAGATCAGGCAAGGCCTCGGTCGTTACCGACCTTATCGATTCATTCACCGACAAAGGTGTGCTCTTGAAATCCGGACAGGAACTCGAGGCCGACATCATCATCACTGCGACGGGTTTGAACCTGGTGCTCAATGGCAATACGATATTCGAGGTTGACGGTGAAGCAGTCGAGTTCCGCAACACCTTCAGCTACAAGGGCATGATGTATTCGGATGTACCCAACCTGATTTCCACGTTTGGCTACATCAACGCGTCCTGGACGCTGCACGCCGACCTCATCGCGGAATTTTCCTGTCGGGTGATCAGTCACATGGACGAGACAGGCAACAGGCAGTGTGTGCCTCGACTGCGCAAGGATGAGCGGAATATGCAGGCGCAACCCTGGATTGCAGAATTTTCCTCGGGCTACATACAACGGATGATGCACCTGTTCCCGAAACAGGGGGATCGGGAACCGTGGATGAATACACAAAATTACGCGCTCGACAAGAAGATGGTTCGCCACGGGCCCATTGACGATGGTGTATTGTCGTTCAGCAATCCGCTTGAGAATAGCAATGCAGCAATCGCCGGAGAATGGGAGAGCGACGCCGCATAGCCAACGGCTTCGGCAATAGCAAAACCGACAAGAAACTGCCACTCGTGTCCATGCGAGCGATTTTTCTGCTTGCGCCCGTCTGTATCAATGAGATGTTCTGCCGGAGGAACTCTGCAGTCTTTATCCGGACGCTTTCTGTACGGATTAGTCCTGTTCGACTCCTCCGACAGAGCATGACTCATCGAAAAGGCGCCTCAATGAGGCGCCTTTTCGAACCACTTCCGCTATCGAGTCACTATGGTCAGTAAATTCTGCCACCTACCACGACACTGCCACCATACCTCGAGCCGCCGTGATAGCCGCCACCACCGTATGAGCTGTAGCCGACGCTGCCGTAGACCTGCGGTGGCTCGCAGGACGTCAGCCCCAGACAGACTGTCAGTAACAGGAAGACCCTGGCCAGCCGCATGATGTTGTTTCTCATTGTCATGTCCCCCTATTTCAAAGGCCAGGTCTGTAACGCAACACCGGCGCCCGATGGGCCGGCGATGAACGCCACTGTACCGCCGATGGATCGCGGTTGTGCCTCGACGATAATTCTCCCGCCGAGCTCGTTTACGCGGGCCGTGATGGCCGCAGGATCCTCAACCCGAATGTAGTTTACCCATACCGGGAGCTCACCTTCGAATGGATTAACGAGCACGCCGACACGAGGTTTGTCATCAGCTTTCAACACCCGATATTTGTGATCTGAATTCTCGATCGGGTGGTCTTCTGTCTCGAACCCCACAACATCGATATAGAAAGTCGTCGCCCGATCGACGTCGTCCGTCCAGAGCTCGTTCCACAACCACTCGTTGTGCGCCGGCTGCTGTTCTGCAGGATCGCCGTCCTTCGTCTGGAGCATGGCGAAAAGGGCGCGACCGGGATCCGCAACGACGGCAAGCGTACCGCGTGACCCGAGTTCTGTCGGCTGCGTCAGCACTTCGCCGCCATCCGCGGCAACGCGCCCAACGGCCGCATTGATATCGGAAACCGACATTACTGTGACCCATTGTGAAATATTCACGTCGCGATTGAGAGCGTTAACGTCAACCATACCGCCAATCAGATTGCCGTTGTGCCGGATCAGCATGTAACTGCTTTCGTCACCGAAACCGAGATCGATGCCGGGCTTTTCGAACTGCCAACCGAACAATTCGCCGTAAAATTTCCGGGACTCTGCCGGTGTACTCGTCAATAAGTCATGCCATACGATCCTGCCGTGATATCGGGCGCCAGTATGCTCGTCCGTAATCGGAGGGAGATTTGCCGTCACCGACGCACATCCGGCAATGAATGCTGCCAACAGCAAGAGCTGGATTTTCACTTTTGACAAGGGAGCCACCTGATTGCCCGCAAATGGGGACGCAAATGCTACCTCATTGGAACGCTGATTTCGCTTCTTCAAAAAAGAAAAGGCCCAATTGATTGGGCCTTTTGCACGTTCGGGCGAGGAAAATATTGTCACATTATGGCGCTGCGCCGAGTTGAATCCATTCACGGATGAAGGCGATGTCCGCCGAAGGGAGCATCCCGGTTGGCGGCATAATTCCGCCAGCATTACCCTCGAGTTTCATAATCAAGTAACTGCCATT
>Ga0255052_10000705_pt1 | contig 26337 bp, 24 predicted proteins | sample JV7_2_21_MG_FD_188632 | JGI IMG/M metagenome (GOLD analysis project Ga0255052, IMG submission 188632) | Seawater microbial communities from Jervis Inlet, British Columbia, Canada - JV7_2_21 | ecosystem: Environmental > Aquatic > Marine > Inlet | place: Canada: British Columbia | collected...
CGGTTTGTGATTTGTCACTTGATTGTCCACAGCGATCAGATACTGACCCCTGACAGCCAATTTGGATGCCTATTACCTCACAATTTCCGGTCCGGGCAAACTCTCCGCTGTTGCGTCGCTTCCAGGACTGCAACAGGTCGAACGCTCATTAATGTGACATAAGCTGGTTGATACGCATCCGTGATCGTGGTCACGCCTGGCTCCTCCTTACACATTTACACTGCAGACCACTATCTGAGGGCATCGCGTTTCATCTGCCCAAGAGCTTCAGGAGCAAGTCATGAACCGCGTGTATCCGTTTCTACTGTCCGTTTCAGCACTACTGTCCGCATGCGGTGGTGGTGGTAGCAAACCTGTAGCACCCACACAGCCCCCGGTTGTCGGCGACCCGCCACTTGTTCTAAGCACGACGAACGCCAAACCGGCGATGCAGATCGCCTACGGGTCAACGATGCAATCAATGGAAACCGGGAGCCTGGTTGGCGACAGTGGAATCGCTTCGACGTCGTCGGGTGATTTCCAGAAAGCGAGCACACAGCGGTCGATGTCTGAATTGCTGACGCGCGCCCTGCAGAAAGACCCGCTGGGCCCCGACACCTTTGACTGCGGAGTCTCCGGCACCACGACGATTTCAGGTGAGATTGCTAACATATTACTTGGCTTCACCCCGGGTGACACGATCAATGTAGATGCCGTGGATTGTGATGATGGCCTCGGCGAGGTAGTCAACGGCAGGATGGAAATGACTGTCGTCACATTTGCTACAGATCCTCTTCTTGGAACTTACCTCCTCGAGATGGACGTGCAACTCATCGATTTTGAAGTTGTCACTGCCACAGACACGATTGTGAGCAACGGGGATTCCAGGGTGTCGATGGACACCAACGGCACCCCGCTCATCGTCATTTCGATCAGCGGCCTGTCGATGGCCACCGTGTCTATGGCCAGCACCGAGATCGTCAGCGATTTCATGACCTCACAGACTGTGGATACTATGGCCGCAGCAGGATCGGAGCCCTACACACTGTCCGCGTCCGGCACAATTAACAGCACGCAACTTGCTGGCGAAATCGACTACACATCACCAGTGACCTTCCAGGGTGTCGGAGCGGCATATCCGTTTGCCGGCCAGTTGCTCGTTACCGGCGCGAATAACGGGACGGTACGACTTATTGCACTGGACGAAATCAACGTTCGGATCGAGACCGACACGAACGGTGATGGCACGCTCGAATCGTCAGAAGTGACGACCTGGGACGATATCGCACAATAGGAATGGCGCTCCTGACTCCAGGCTGCCATACGCTATGATGGCGGTTTCAGGAGGGCTCCAGCCATGCCGTCAGAATTTCGCGGAAGCTGCCTTTGCGGCGCAGTAAGCTATGAGATAACCGGCACGCCTTTCGATTTTTTTCATTGCCACTGCCAACGCTGTCGCAAGGCAACCGGAACCGGGCACGCCAGCAACATATTGCTGAAGCCAGACAGCGCAAAATGGATTGCCGGTGAGGAAAACCTGGCAGTATTCAAGGTTCCGGACGCCAAGCGATTCCGCACATTATTTTGTAGCACATGCGGCAGTCCGCTTCCCAAGGTCGCACCAGACCTGAGCATTGCGGTGATTCCCGCCGGATCGCTCGACGGCGACCCGCCACTGGAACCGACAGGCCGGATTTTCCAGGACTTTCGCGCCAACTGGTCCTGCGAAGCTGGCGACATTCCGTCTTTTTCGGAATATCCCCGGAAACCCTGAATCTTCTAAGCGGCCGCCGTTGTTGCATGCCGTATATCTCGGTATTCTGGCCGGCCGGATCAAGAAATAACATTCGCGTTGGAGAAGAAAAATGAGGCACAAAAAGCTGACGACATTTTGCATCGCTTCCGCATTCATTCTTGCCGCCTGCGGCCAGTCTGAACCGGAGGCGACAGCAACAGCCGAACCGGAGGTCGCAGCTGCCGCTGAAGAAACCGCGGCCCCCGAGGCCGCTGCGGCGATGATGGATATGGACCTGGGTGCCGCGCTGGCTGCGGCCGCCCGCTCAGAGGAAGACATGGCTCGGGACGCAGGCCGAAAACCTGCGGAAGTAGTCGGGTTTCTGGGCGTTGCATCAGGCATGGATGTTGTCGACCTGATGGCGGCGGGTGGCTGGTACTCAGAAGTCCTGTCGATCGCCGTCGGTGAAGAGGGCTCCGTCTCCGCACAAAATCCGCCGTTTATGCTGAGTTTTCGTGATGGCGCCTACGGTATCGCGCTTACCGAGCGCATCGGCGACCGCCTGACTAACGTGACGAGAGTGGACTCAACGTGGGCGGAACTCGGTGCCTCAGGCGCACAATACGATGTAGCCATGTCGGCGCTGAACTTACATGATGCTTACTACCTGCAGTCTCCGGAGGCGGCGGCAGAAATGATGGCGTCGGTTTACACCGTGCTGAAGCCCGGTGGTGTATTCGGTGTCATCGACCATGTCGGAAACGCGGATGGCGACAATGGCTCCCTGCATCGGATCAGTAAGGCGCTTGCCGTCGAACTGGCAACGGCGGCCGGCTTCACTGTCGAGGGCGAAAGTGACGTGCTCGGAAACAGCGAAGACGATCATATGCAGGGCGTGTTCTCGGAAGGCATTCGCGGCAAGACTGACCGATTCCTCCTGAAACTGCGTAAGCCAGCAGAATAATGCGCACCTGGCTGCTGCGGCCAAAAACCGCAGCAGCCGCTTATACATCGTGAACAACCGTCACGATTCTCAAGCGGCGCGGGCGATCGCTTACACCTCCGTCGCCATGCTCGCATTCGCGGGCAACTCGATCATTTGCAGACTCGCACTCCGCGATGGCGCAATTGATCCTTCGAGCTTCACGTCGATTCGCCTCATTTCCGGCGCCATCGCGTTGCTGGTCATCTTCGGCCTGAAGCGCCGCGACCAATCATTGCGCTCACACGGCGGGTGGATATCCGCACTGATGCTTTTCGCCTACGCGATCTGTTTTTCCTATGCCTATATCTCGCTAAGCGCCGGCGCAGGAGCATTGATATTGTTCGGCTTCGTCCAGGCAACGATGATTACGATTGGCGTCTGGACCGGTGATCGACCGAGCGTAATCGAATGGCTGGGCTGGTCGTTCGCGTTTGGCGGCATGGTATGGCTGATTCTTCCTGGCGTTGAGGCGCCGCCGCCGGCTGGCGCAATGTTGATGGCGCTTGCCGGCATCGCCTGGGGCGTCTACTCGATCCGCGGCCGCACAGAATCAGATGCCCTTGCCTCCACGGCTTCGAATTTCACGCTGTCCCTGGTGGTGGTTCTGATATTGATTGCCTTCACGTTGTCTGATGCCGAATTGTCTGCCCGGGGAATCGCGCTTGCCATTGTCTCTGGTGCGTTGACCTCAGGCCTGGGCTACGTCATATGGTACGCGGCCCTCGATTACCTTAGCTCGATGCAGGCAGCCCTTGTGCAGTTGTCGGTCCCGGCCATCGCCACTGCCGGAGGCGTCGTGTTGTTGGCAGAACCACCGTCCTTCCGCCTGCTGGTCTCTTCGGCCCTGGTTTTGGGCGGGATCAGCCTCGCTTTGGTCCGTAAGACCGCGAAATAGTGGTCCGCCATCAAATCCCGGCTTCCGGTATTATGTGAACGGGCGCAAGGAACTGGCGCGGCAAATGCCACAGAGTGAACAAACGTATAATTCCGTGAATGTCAGATACCATCGATATTTCGGTTCAAAACTAAAGGTTTGTGCCTGACTTACTAAACGATGTTGATTACGCCGAACAGACAAGACTTGAACAAGATCGTCGTCATCAATCCGAAAGGTGGCTGCGGCAAGACGACTCTGGCCACCAACCTGGCGGCCTACTTTGCAAGGCGTGGACCCATTCCGGCCGTAATGGATTGCGATCCGCAGGGATCGAGCATGACCTGGATCGAGCGTCGGCCGACATCGAAGCCACCCGTTCATGGAATTGCCGCCTACAAACGCACGATGCAGGCGACGCGAAGCTGGCAATTGCGGGTACCGCAGGAAACAACCAATCTGATCGTCGACTCACCTGCAAGCATCGCTCACGATGATCTGCGCGAGGTCACTCGGGATGCCAGCAGCATCCTGGTTCCGGTGCTGCCCTCGTCTATCGACATTCACGCGGCCTCACGATGCATTGCTGACTTGCTGCTCGTTGCCAAGGTTGACCGACGTGATCGCAAGCTCGCGGTTGTCGCCAATCGAACGCGCAAGAACACGAAGAGTTTTGAAAAGCTGATGCGCTTTCTGGATTCTTTGGGCATTCCGATCATTGCGGTCCTGCGCGACAGCCAGAATTTCGTACGCGCCGCCGAGGAAGGCATCGGCATCTGCGAAATGACGCCATATAAAGTCAAGAAGGATATGGAGCAGTTCGAGAAAATCATCGAGTGGCTCGATCTTTGGCGAACCCGTGGATATCAGACGGTCGACACGAGCGTTATTGAACAGTCACCGAACGTGACCATGTTTCGAAAACCCGGGGTTGGTTCGAGCTAGCCAGCCTGGATGGATGCGAACATCTGCGCATCGATATTTCCACCACTCATCATGGCAACAGTGACTTTGTCGCGCGCGTCGACTTTGCCACAGAGAACGGCTGCGAGTGACGCGGCGCCGCCTGGTTCGATGACCAGCTTCAAGTGAGTAAATGCAAAGCGAATTGCATCCCGAACCTCATCGTCGCTAACCCGCACGCCACTACCCAGCAGTTCTTTGTTGATCGAAAAAGTGATCTCTCCCGGCGTCGCAACCTGAAGTGCGTCACAAATCGATCGTGCCGACACATCCACCTGTTCGCGTTTTCCCGACACCAGTGAACGACAGGTATCGTCATATTGTTCTGGCTCAACCGGGTGCACGCTGGTGTCCGGCAGCTGGCCTCGAATGGCAATTGCGCAACCGGCCGACAATCCGCCGCCACTACAGTTGATAAATACCTGGTCGGGGGCGACACCGGCTTCCTCGCACTGCTCAACAATTTCCAGTCCGGCTGTACCCTGCCCTGCAATGATGCGCTCGTGGTCGTATGAGGGCACTATTTCGCAGCCTCGCTCGGCAGCCATCTCCCGCGCGATCGTTTCACGATCACCTGTATAGCGGTCATAGAGAACCGTCGTACCTCCCAGCTCGCGGGTATTCTCAATCTTGATCTTCGGCGCATCCTCGGGCATCACGATGGTGGTCTCGATACCGAGCATCGTACCCGCGGCGGCAACCGCTTGCGCGTGATTCCCTGACGAAAAGGCGATCACGCCGCGAGCAGCCTGTTCCGGTGTTAGCTGGCTTAACAGGTTGTATGCGCCACGAATCTTGAATGAGCCGGTACGTTGCAGATTCTCTGCCTTGAGAAGGACTTTGCCGCCGACAATGTCGTCCAGCACTGGAGACGAAATTAGCGGCGTTCGGACGATAATCGGTTCAAGCCGCTTCGCGGCTGCTCTTATGTCATCAAGGTTGAGCATCTCAAAGTTCCTCGGCGAGGCGGTCTATCTTGGCCGCACAGATAAAGTCGTTGTCAGACAAGCCATCGATTGCGTGTGTTCGATACAGGACATTGCAACGACCGTACGTGACGTTGAGATCAGGGTGATGCCCCTCGTTGGTCGCGATAAATGCGACGGCGTTAACGAAGGCGATCGTTCTGCTGAACGCGGGGAACTCAAAGTTTCGCTCAATGCTCGCTGCAGTCTCGTCGAGGGTCCATGCGCTGTGGAGCGCATCCATCAGCACGGCCGCCTGTTCCATCGTCAATGGATCTACACCGCCTTCACAGAGTTTACATTTTCTCTTTGCCAGATCTTCCAATTCAGTGCCCTCTCGCTCGACCGGTAGCGGCAGACTATAAAACCTGCACCGCTGGCTGGCAAAAAAAACGCCGACCCCCAAGCGTGCGGGGCCGGCGAGGCGGAGACTCATTGCTGAGTCGCGGGGTATCAATTCGTGGAACAGAAGCGAATCTAGCGCGGGTTCGATGCGAATGAGGGCGTATCGCCCATGTAAAGGGTCAGGCTGACACGACGCTCCAGCGCGTAGCTGTCAACCGTTGCATCAATCGCCGGCGATTCTCCATGCGCATTGACTGTGATGCTCGATGCAGGGATGCCGTTATCGATCAACACATCACGAACGTACTCGACCCGGCGAACTGACAATTCCTGGTTGTACGCTTCGTCGCCGCGTTCATCAGCGAATCCGTCCAGGCGAATGTGGAGTTCCGGATTGCCCGATACGCTGGCAGCCAGCTGGCTGAGTTTGCCGCCCGTGCTGGCCGCGAGAACATATTCGTCAGTACGAAAAAGAAGATCCATTTCGATTCCTGCCTCGAGCAGGGCGAGAAGCTCAGGTTTCGCCATTTCCCTGGCTTGCTGCAGCGCACTGTCGATTGAACGAATCTCTCCGTTCAATGAATCTATGTCGCGCCTTAATGACTCGACCTGGCCTTGCGAACCGCTGAGTGAAGCGGACAGCGAATCAACTTCTTCATTTCTCTGGTGAAACTCATCACCCAGTTTGGCACCAAATGCGGCGCCGAAAATAACACCGACCGGGCCGCCGACAACACCGCCAATGACGGCCCCGACACCTACACCCGTACTTTCCTCCTTCGATGTTCGTTCAGCGAGTGCCGGACTTGCGACAAAACTGGCCAATACACCAAACAGAATAGTTTTCTTGAACATTGCGATCTCCTCCGAAATTCGATGACCCATGTCGGGCCGCCTTCGGAATCAATTACACGACGAGAAGAGGTTCTGTTCGGGGCAGGAAGGTGTCAGGGTTGCGATCAATTCTGACAAATAGTGGCAGTCGTCAGTAAAACAGCACTAGCGGCTGCGTTCGGTCAAGGCGACAAAAGTCCCGCCGTTACGATCGCACAACACTCTCATCAACCCGGCGAATTTCTGCGAACTGTTAGACGGACCACTGCCAGTGAACCCGAGCGGAAAGCCGATCGCATGGATGCGCACGCGGCGATCGCCATTGGCATCTTCAATATTGAGCTGATCGATCTGGCGCAGGACCGATTCCATGGACCCACCCTGGAAATCATCACCGAACACATAAACACTGATCTTCTTGTCCGGTGCCCAGAATGTCTCGATCGCGTAAGCGATACCGTCGGACGGATTGCTGTCGCTGAAATCCTGCCATTGACGCATTTGATTCTGGATCGCCTGCCGGACCTGCGGTGAATCCTCGATCCAGGTTCCGCCGTACTGCTTGAACATGTAACTGCCGTTATCGTTCATTATTTGCAGGCCCTTCACGCGCGGATAGGCGTTCAGTACCTGTGCAAGTTTCTGCTCAACCCAGGTCCACTTGGATTGCATACTGCCGGACGTATCAATGACGAACAGGATGTATTCACTGTCGACAGGAATACCGCCCACGGCATCGTCCGGCGCACGACGGAACGGGCCCAGGTCCAGCATCTCCTGGGTCAGGCGCTGGCGCGCAGCACGCAAATCGCCTTCGTCCAGGTTGAGAAGCGGATCGTCCATATTGATCAGTTCGTACTGCCCCTGAACTGCATCAAGCTCTTTTTGCAGTGTCGTCATACGCATTCTTGTTTCCGAGGTTTCGAGTTCGACCGTGCCGAGTGCACGATTCATCACCATCGTTTCACCACGTATGTTGAACAGTTCCTGCTGCAGTTTCGCTATCAGCTGCGCAAGATCTTCATTGGTTTTCTCGAGAATGACCGGTTCATAGATCTTGCTGAGCACAAGCAGCAAGATAATCGCGCCGAAACCACAGCAGATGCAGTCCAGGAATGACAGGCTGAATGCCTCTATGTCTCTGCGTCGCCTCGCCATTATGGCCAGTCCTTGCTAACGCTCATGAACGACCCACCGGTCTGGTAGGCCAGCAACCAGTACGCAATGGCCGCGGAATAATCTCCCTCCATCGGGTACAGCAGGATGTTGATCGGCACACCGGTCGGCAGCGTTTCGATCGCGCCATAGTGGTATCGAAGCCGCTCCTGGCCTGTGACCATTCCGCGCGCCGCTTCCGGTGAATCCATGGTTGGCAGGCCATCGACCAGGAGAAGGACGTTGTCAGGCGCCGGGTTCAGGCTGGATATGACCTGGTAGGCCGCTTTCATATTGGTGCCTTCTTCCGGCACGGTACGTCGCAACAACCGAATCGCCTCATCGACTTGCTTGCCGTCGCCCACTTCAAGCCAGATATTCTCACTGCCCTTCAGGACCGGTTTGGCTTCCTTATTAAAGGTATAAATCTGAAACTGACTATCCGCCGGGAACTGGGCTGACAGCCAGTCAACACTCGCGACGGCCTGGCGCCATTTCAGAGAACGGAGTTTGTTCGCGTCCGGCATGTTGCGGCGCCGCAGGATATTGACGATTTTTCTGTCGAGCATACTGGCGGAATTGTCGACCAGCACAAGAATACGTTTGCCGCCAACCTTGAGGCCGGTCAGATATTGTCGATCGCCATCACCAACGAAGGATCGGACACGACTGCCCTCCTGGTCGCGCTCCTGCTCCATCGCCAGAAGCCGTTTCTTTTCTTCTTCCAGTGATTCGATATCGGACTGGAGCCTCTCGATTCGAGCGATTTTTGCCAACGTCACTGAATCATACTGTTCAAGCTCCTCCTTGAGTTTTTCAATAAGCGCGATAATTTGTGCTATTCGATCCTCGGCACGAACCTTCTCATCCTTCAGACGTTCCATCGTATTCCTGGCCAGCACCAGGTTTTTTCGTTGCTCGAGAATCTCGTATTCCAGCTTGACCGTTTCGGCCTGCGCCTTCTCCGGTGGTGTTTCCGATTTATGGATGACCTGGGAATTGATGATCATGAAAAACAGAATCACGGCGCCGAAGCCACAGCTCATGCAGTCGAGAAACGACATGCTGAAGACTTCCATTTTCCGCCGGCGTCTAGCCATTCTTCTCGTCCGTCGTAATCAACCGAAATTCATAGCCTGGAGAACCAATTCGCAGCGCGTCACCAACTTGTAACACGGACGATCCGTCTACCCGGTGACCGTTCAGAAATGTGCCGTATCGGCTGTGGTCCTCAAGCACACATTGACCGTTCTTTCTGGCCAGCGAACAATGCCGACGCGATACACCCGGCATGTCAGATGCCAGCGATACGAATCGCTCACCTTCACCTTCCTGAGACCCCAGAATCAAAGGCGAATTCCCGATCTCATAGGCATTGTGACCGAACAACACGTGTGTAGGCACCCCGGCATCCGCACGATCAACCGAATGCAAGCCCATATCAACCGGGGACTGGTCCCACGGCAAACGGCGCAGCAAGCTGATACCTCGTGCAGCGTCAGCACCGGCACGACAACGAGCCAATGCGCCGCGCGCGGTCGCACCGGATTCCAGTATGAACACTTCCCCGCCGACCCTGGCTTTTAACATGTCAGTGAGCCCTGGCAGGCGCGCGATCCGGTCGGTTACCTGGATTGCCGGCAAGTCCTCAGCCCGGTAAAGCGCCCTGAGTGTGCTCATGATCTGCTGATAGACAGGCGCGGCAGCACCGATCAGGGCCAGCGATTCAATGCTCGCCTGGTAGGTGATACCACCGGATTCGATCTGTAATGCGACATGATCCTGTCGCGATGCCTGTCCCACCCAGCCACCAAGGCGATTCAGGAGCATTTGCTCTGTCTCGGCAGTGTGCAGGGGATCGAAGCGGGATTGCTGCACGAAGACCTCGGCGATTGCCTTCAGCCATGCATCGTAAAGCGCGTAAACTCCGGCATTATTCAACACCTCCGAGCGATCCGTCTGCACCATTCCAGGTTGTGCAAGTCTTGTCAGCGTTGCCTGATGCAGGCCCAGATCAATATGTACCGGTACCGCACCCGAATACTCCCGCCGGGTAGAAGCGACAGCAGCATCTACCATCGCCACGATGGGCAGTTTCAACTCGCCGGCAATGCCGAGAAACAGCCCGAGGTTCTCAGCAGACATGTATGCCGGCACCGCTACGATCAATTCAGTGACGCCCTTTCCGATTGCGCCCCATATCTGTTCGAGTTGCCGGCTGACGAGATCGGCGGCACTGAAATGACTGAATCGGCTGTCCGACAAAGGTGTCGTGTCCAGTTCGGACCAGAACCGGTGTTGTATACGCCGCGGATCGATTCGTGCGTGGGAAAATGCCTGGTTGCCGGTCGTCAGGGTGTCATCGCCGAGATAGGCGAACCCGGGCTCCCGGTAGGCAATCTGCTCGCCGTTAAAGAGCGTGATGCCGGCATCGTTCAGGTGTATGGCCAGGCGACTCATAGGCATTGTGACGATTGCTTAATCACCCTTCATGTGACGTATAAGTTTGTCATCTAAGTAATTCTTACTGTCGAATACCAAACGTTCCTGCAGTAACTGCAGCTGATAAACCAGGAACATCAGAAAAATACTGATCAACAGTGCGATAAACGTTGAGTTGAACGCCACACCGAGACTCTGTGTAACGCCCGCGATATCGCCCTGGACCGCTTTGTCCGCCTGCGCGAGCGCTTCACCAATACCACGAACCGTGCCAATAAAGCCGATGGAGGGAATCGCCCAGGATATGTAACGGATCATCGACAGCTCCGATTCCAGTCGATCCGCTTCAGACTCGAAGACGATGTTGGTGCTGGTGGACACATCCTGAATGTTACGCGTTGAATTGAATCGCCTTAACGCGTTGACCAATGCGCGCGGCAACAGCATGCGTTGCCGTTCACCCGGCAGCGCCTCCACCTGGCGCGCAAATTCCCGCGTATCTTCGGGCAATATCCGCATTCCCTCGGCGATTGGCACAAGCTCGACTTCCAGCAGGTTTCTCTCCTGAAGTATCTCGCGCGTTTTGTAAGTCATGATCGCCAGTGCCCAGAACATCAGGATGAAACAGGCTTCCTGCTCAAGATCCTTGATCAATACCCAGGTAGAACGTTCCCGGATGTAGTCCGGGTTCGCTTCCGCCTCGATCGCCTGCTGCGCGATAACTTCGGTCGCGTTCGGTCGCACGATCGACACGTAAAACGCATGCACGACGATTATCGAGATAATCAGGGCGAAAAGCTGATAAACGAATTCGACCGGAATGTTCTTTTTGTTCATTGAGTATTTCTCGCGGGCTGGTCCTGGGTAATACGGCTGTGTCGCAAGTGATTCAGATATTGGAGGGGAACGGAATCGGCACGTCAGCCGGAATTTCTTCGCTCGGCACGAAATCGTCTTCGTCTTCCTCGTAGGTCTGTAAATCCAGATCTGCGTCGTCGACTTCTTCTTCCGCGACCACGTCTTCGGGTTCGATTGCCCCCGGCACCTCAACCGCTTCCACTGCCTCTTCCGTTTCTGCGACAGGCTCGTCGCCAGGACTTTCGTCCTGCGGCCAGGCGGACGCCGCCAGGAAAAGCAGCATTGTCAGACTCATCAGATATTTAGGCATGATTTTCTCGCTTGAAGAATCGGTGCATGGTCTTTGGACAACTTCGGCGTCCAAATATCCACAATTTTTACTCTACATTCCTCGCGATGCGGAAGCCAACGTCCGGTCGACCACTATTACCGAAATCACGATAGCCAAGCCGAAGCTCCAGAATCCCGGAGTGCCTCCAGCTCGACCCGCGAATCACCCGATTCGAACCCCGCGCCGGCCCTTCCGGATCATTCACCCGTTCGGACTGCCCCGGCGTCGGCACAGAATAGTAATCCTGCACCCACTCGGCCGCATTGCCTCCGCCATCATAGAGCCCAAGTGCATTGGCGGCAAAGGACCCAACGGGTGCCGTTGAAGCATAGCCGTCATCCCATCCCGGAAGGATTGACGGAACAAGGGCATTGGCAGACTTGCCTGCATAATTTCCGCTTTCGCGGCGCGGCGGCATGCGACCGCCCCATGGGAACGTGGCTGCCGTTGGGCGCCCCTGGTAGCGTATTGCCCAGGCCCACTCGGCCTCAGTGGGTAACCGGTATCCATCTGGCGTGGGTTTTACCGGCTGCCATCTCTCGAATTTCTTCTCATAAGCCGGTGTCAGCCCTTCCTGGGTGCTGAGCCAGTTGCAGTAAGCAACGGCATCCTCCCAGCTGACATTGACAACCGGGTTCATATCTCCGGCAAGTGATACGTGTAGTGCGCCGCCGGGATCATGCCCGGGACGAAATCTGCGAAATTCGCGATTGGTCACTTCCTTGGTGCCAATGTAGTAGGGTTTCGTCACCATCACCGGCAGCAATACTTCGTTCGCCCTTCTGCCTTGTTCACGCCGCGACGTACCCATTGTTAATCCGCCAGCTTCGACTCGGCGCAGCTCCTGACCCTGCGATGTTGTCATCGAGTTGGCGGTACTGCGCGCCAGCACCTCGGCATCGGACAGCAGGCGCACCTGGATCGTCTGCGGATAGCCGGGACGCGGCGTAACACTCCTGGCGAAAGTCGCGTATCCCCCTTTTTTCACTTCCAGTCTGTGTGGGGCCGATGACAGTCTGAGCGTCACCGTCCCGCTGCCGCGCGCCTGCCCGTCGACGTAAACCGTTGCGTCACCCGGCAATACAGCGACGGTCACCTCACCCACTCGTGCCGTCATGTCGACGGTTATCTCTTCTGAGGCCGCAGCTTCGAGGCGGACCCGCCGGGACGCCGAGCCGTAACCCGCTTTGGACAGACCCACTTCATAATTAACGTCAGGCGACAATGCGATGGTCACCGGAGACTGTCCGCGATAGCGGCCATTCACGGTAACGTTCGCACCGCGAGGTATCGATGAAACTCGCAGCTGCGCATTGGCCGGTTCCAGCAAAACCGTCGGGAGTATCTGATCAATGGCGGCCACCGCTTCAACTGACCCATCCCATGCCTTGAAGCCATCCTTGATCAAACTGAGCGAATGGGAGCCCTCCATTAGCTCGAGCCGCATCGGGGTTTCACCGACTTGTGTCGTACCCTTAAAAACGGCAGCACCGGACGGATTCGATGTTACATCGACATTTGCCCATAGCGGCACCAGCTGTACGTCAAGCTGCTGGTGCAAACCCAGCCCGGGAACGGTCAATCGTTGTGAAAATGGCAGGAATCTATCGGCTGACACGGTGACAGAATGCGTACCTGGCTCGAGCTCCAACGGACCAAACGGCGCTCGACCGAGGCGAGTGTCGTCGACAGTCACAAATGCTTCAACCGCCGGTTCGGTCGCTACCGTCAGCTGTCCCGGCAGCTTGCGCATTTCAATAATGACCGTTCGACTCGGAGCATCACCGACCTGCAGACTTTGTGCAACGTCGAAATATCCTTGTTTCTTTACGTTGACCGTGTACGTTCCGGTCCGCATGAGAAATCGCTCGCCAACGGGCATTCTGAACCAGCCGCCAGAAATGGAAATTTCGTCCATCCCGCCAGGTTGCACATCGAACTGAATCGATTTCGATGTGAAAAGTAACCAGGAAATCAGCACCAGGACCGCAACTACACCAGCAACGACTGATTGCCATCGGACCCCTGAAGACCTTACTTCCGCTGGCGCGGTGTCGACTGCACGACGAAATGCTGTAGCGACAATCGCATCCTCCGCCTGCGCGGCAGATGAATCTGCCGCTTCCGGCGGCCTGGTAACGTAGGCGCTGCCTTCGAGCTGGACGGTAAGCCGCATGGCGCCATCCGTCTCGCCAACAACGACGCGAGTGCCAAAGAATTCCAGTTCATCGCCGGCAGTCAGCTTCCGCGACGCATTCAGTGCTTCACCATTAATTTTCAATGCACCGCTTGTACCAACGGGTTGTACGAACGGCTCGCCATCCAGTTCGTCGAGCAACGCGACCGCACTGCTTCCGGGGCCCGGCAGTCGAATCTCGCAGTCAGTACCGGTACCTAGACGCAACGGCAGTTTCTGAGCATCGAGGCGTCTCTCGCCTTCGCTATCACTCAGTATGATGGCATTGAATTTCAAATCTGTTCCTCACACTGAATTACAATCGGCTGCATACTGATCTCAGGTGCAACCCGGAATTCAATGCGCACATCGCGGTAGCCGGCCCGAATACCAACCGCGACATAATTACCTGGCCGCAAATCCACTTCGTGAGCGGTAAACGTCCCGAACCGACCAATTTTGAATATCGCGACATCCGTCATGTTGTCGGACTCCAAATGGACCGGCAATGGCGTGGCTGCCCTTTTCAATAAGCGTGACAATTCGCTCTTCTGATCCTCAAGTCGCGGCCCGATTGGTTCTATCCGGGTCAAATCCAATAGCAGGTTGGTCGCGTTTTGCATGGTTACCCGGTCACTCAGCGTGTCCGGATCACTGATGAAGCCGGCGAGGCGCGAGTGCAACGCAGAACGCGACCTGGCTGTCGAGAGACCCTCCTGAGCGAACTGCAGATCCGGATCAATCTTCAATATATCCTCATACACTGTCACAGACGTTTCCCATTGTTCATCGGCATCATAGGAGGACGCCTCATTCTCCAGCCGCCGAATATCAAATAGTCTGACCTCCTGATCAACCTGCAACAAGCCGTCGGTTGGCTGACTTGAAGATGAATCCATCGCTTTTGCCGCATTGAAGGCGGCTCGCGCAGTATCGAAGTCCTCCGCTGCAAGGGCCTCAAACCCCTCGGTCATGCGTTGTTCGAAAGACAGCTGTTTAATCGCCGCGTTAATGCGCACCAGGGCAACTTGCGCGGGCTCCCACTGCTTATCAAGCTCCAGCGCTTTCTCGAAAGCGAGTTTTGCCGCATCGAATTCCAGGTCTCCCTCAAAATCCACACCCTGATCCATCAACGAAAGTACTGCCTGCAGATTGGTCGCACGCAAAAGACCTGCTTCGGCCTCGCGGTTGCCGGGAGTGATGGACGTCGCGAGATCGAACAGCCGGACTGCCTCTGAGTGGTCGCTGTTTGCGAATGCCTCCTTGGCTGCCGCCAGTGTCTCTTTAAAAACACTATCGATCCGGTCAAAAAACGGCTCAAGTAATCTGCTGGCTTCGCGATATCGCTCGCCGGCCAGGCGATAGTTCCGACCCAGGTAGGCCGCGTCTCCCTCGGCATAGACGTCAACCGCATCGAGATACTCCTGCCCGCCCCAACGGTCAATCGCCCGATAACGCAACCTCTCGAGCTGCGACAGTAAGTCGCCCAGGGCATCGTCGGTTGCTGCTTTTACCCGTGCAGCATTATTTGCCGCGGCGGCACTCACATTTTCATTGAATGAAGTCTCGTTACCAGCAGGCGTCATTGCACCCGTTTCATCTGCAGGTACTGGTGCATCCAGCAAGGCATCAACAGTATCGCCGGGCGCGGACCCGTCCGGGAGAACCCGCACTTCCGTCGCCACTGGCGCCTCCCCACCGATAAACCGGGGAAGAGCAAAGATGACAGCGAGAAACAGTGCCAAAGCTGTTGCCAGTCCACCATAGAGTACCCTTGGCGGGATTCCGGCAGACTTACCTGCTGAGCCCGTGGAATCAGTAGCCGCCCTGATATTAGCGGTAAATGCCGGCACTGCCGCGACAGATTCGACAACCTCATCTACGGCTGCAGCACCTGTTACGAACCGGGTTGGCGCCAGCCCCGGGGCGTATCCGGCCGCAGCCAGTCGTTCGGCTACGGTTTCCGCGTTTGGTCTTGTCTCAGCCTCGTCCGCGAGCATGTCATTAAGCAGCTCCTGCAACGCAGAGGGGATGGGACTGCCGTCACCGAGCAGTGCGTTGTCTGAGTTGTCCGTTTGAGCGCCCGGGGGTAAGCCGGTAAGCAGTTCATGCATTAGTACGCCGAGCGCATAAACGTCGTCGGCAGCAGCGGCAGGTTTGCCGGCCATTTGCTGCGGACTGCTGGAGATGTCACTTCCACCACCGGCGATTGCACCACTGCCCGGGGCCGCTGCAACACCGAAATCAACAAGGTAGGGATGCCCGCGGCTGTCGAGCAGGATATTTGACGCCTTAATGTCACGATGCACGACGCCTTTGCCGTGTGCGTAGCGCAACGCATCTGCAATCAATCCAAGCGGGCGGAGAGATTCCTCCGGCCGAGTTCCTGCAAGGACGCGGAGGTCGGTATCGCCAACATACTGAAGGCTGTAGTAAGCACCTTCCGGATCATCGTGAAACTCGAAAACCCGCACGATACTGGCATGCATCAGCCTGCTGCCGATTCTCCATTCCCGGTTCAGCAGAGATTTCCTGTCGGGATCTGCCGATGATTCGCCGGAGAGAAACTTCAGCGCAACACGAGACTGCGTCTGGCTGTCATCGGCAAGCCAGACTTCCGCCATACCACCCGCGCCCAGCCGGCGAGTTAGTGTATATCTGCCCGCGAGGCGCACACCTTCATTAAGGATCCGCATAAAATTTCAGACCAAATCTATCCGGACGGTTGTTGCAGCTGTGGCAATCGCGCCGGACTGCCAACCTGAATTTGCTCGGTGAACCCGGTCTCGGTTTCGTAGATTTCCCGAAGCAGCTTGCGCCAACTCTCGTACTGCGCCTCAGCCGTTCCAGTCAGCCGCAGTGTCTCACCCTGAACCTGCACAACCATTGGCGCCGCTTCGGCAACGAATGACTCTGACAATTCCTTGATTTCCTCGCGATGAAGATTCGCAGAACGGTATTGGTAGAATGCGTTGACGATGGTGTTCCAGCCTTTGTTGATCGCAACCGTCTGCGCGATTCTGCTAGGGTCGTAGTAGGAGGAACCCTCGGTGTTGATGCTGGCGGAACCGACCATCACCGCTGCACCAATCAGTGCGCGCCTGACTGCAGCCTGGCGGGACTGGCGAAACGCCACTGATTGTTCGCGCGTCCGTTTCCGCCACCCCTCATACGGCAACGCGATGCCGTAGTAAAAATTCGCGTAATGCTCGTTCAACGTGTCGACGACGAGCCGATCCCTCTCGCGAATCTGGCGCAGACGATCAACCATCGGATCGTTCTCGGCCGGCAATCGCTGTGCGGAGACGCGACCATCTTCACTTCTCAGCAGGTGCTCGCCGTAAATGCCAGGCGCCATATCGGCAAAGAATTTCAACTCTGAAACCTGGCGAATGCGCGCGATATCTTTAGGATCAATCGTCATTGCATGAGCATGCAGATCGTTCGCAAAATCATTGAACAGTTTTTGATACGGATCCTGTGTGCGATCACGATATTCAGCGTAGGACGAGATGCCTGTCTGCATCCTGTAGGACTTTTCGAACCAGTGTCGACCGGTCGCATCCTCGACATTCAAACGCAGCATTACGAATTCGCCATCGGACTCTTCGATGGCGCCGGTTATCAGGACATCAGTAGACACCTGGCGAGTGGGAATGACTCTGACCGCACCCCAGAAGGCAGTACCCTGCAATGTCGTCTTGATGTGATATGGCAGATAGCGAGCTTCCGCCATTCGCACTTCCGGATATATCCGGGATTTCTCTACATCGTTGTTTTCCGGGACGCCCGCATCGAAGTTCAATATTCCAACGTCCAGCAGCAGGCCCTCAGATACCTGCAGCGATGCAACGTTCAGATTCGTGGTTTCGGCATGAATTACTTCCGAGACTGTGCAACCCGATGTCAGTAGCACGCTGAACACACCAGCAATAAACAGTCGCAGATTGTTTCTCATATCGTCATATTTGCTGTTGTTCCGGCCGCAGATCTATTACAGGTCATTGTACATTCGATATTCCTCCCAGAGACGTTCCCGGAGTTCCGGATCGTCTTCTGAAAGTGCTGCCTCCCGCAATTGCTTCGCGACAATATCTTCGCTTACAAGGTCGGGAATATCGTCAGGCGTACGCGCCTTGATCTCTTCTTCACTCATGCCGCCGATTGAAGCTTCCCTCTCATCCGGTGGACCAGAGACAGACCCTACTGCACCACCCCCGGGGCCACCTGAACCAGCGCCGCCGCTGCCACCTTGTTTTCCAAGGCCTACCCGGCCGGTCCCAGCGCCACCTGCCTCACCACCACCAAAGCCTTCGGTGTTACGTCCGGCTGTGGAAATTTCGCGCTGCTCATCGGCGAGTACTTCATCAAAACCGCCAACGGACTCATCAAGTGTCTTCTCCAGCCGGGCCTTGCGATCGGCCTCGCTTTCACCTGGATACTGGCCAATGCTGCCATCACAACTCTCGTCAGGTCCGCCCCAGCCGCCGGTACCACCTTCAACACCCGGGTCACATTCCGTTCCACTCATGTCGCCGCCTGGGCCACCAGCACCACCTGCACCGGGAATCGGGCCACTGACGCCGCGGATTCCGCCGCCGCCGCTGCCACCGCCGCCGGCCGCACCACCACTACCGCCGGAATCGCCGCCTGATGCACCGCCTGATGCACCGCCTGATGCACCGCCTGATGCACCGCCTGATGCACCGCCTGATGCGCCGCCTGATGCACCACCTGATGCACCACCTGATGCACCGCCTGATGCACCACCGGAAGCGCCGCCAGAAGAACCACCGCTCATGCCGCCAGAAGAACCGCCCGATGATCCGCCGGAAGAACCACCCGACGATCCCCCCGGAATGCCGCCTGATGAGCCACCACCGGGAATGCTAACGCCGCCGCCCCCGGTCGAACCGCCGTAGACGCCGCCACTCGACGAATAGCCAACGGCGCAGCCACCGAGCATCAGCACGACAGCTGTCGAAAAAATGCCAATTCGTAGTTTCGGATGGATCACATTTGTTCGGCTGAGTAAATTCATCGCCTTACCGCCTTGTCTGGTATCTGAGTGCCCCACAACCGGCTACAGTCAGGGTTTGTCGCCCTGTGGCAGCCGCTTTATGTTTGATTGGAGAGTGATTTTGGCGCTTTAGTTCCATCAAACCTGGCGTACTGTAAACCCGGTCGCCCGCCGCCGGATTGCCTATGACCATAATACGCTCAGGTCGCCGTCGCAACTGCCTTTAGCCACGACGACCTAGCGCGAACCGACCGCCATGAAATAACGCCTCGGTTTGCGTGTAACTGCTTGTTTTTTAACGTTACCTGGAACCTGGCCAGATTGGGCCCGGGCCTGCTCGAATGTGTGGCGCCAGACATGCAACCGGATTGGGCGTGCTTCGACTTTACATAGATTCCGGACCCGGCCGTCCCGGGTCCGGCATTTTCGACTTCCAGCCTGTCTACTGAGCTTCTGGTCGCCTGTGATTTCCGCGCTGATGTCGTTCACCGGGTCCGCGCCCTTCTTCGGCTGCCATTGCGAATTTCTCGCGTTGTTCCGGTGTCAGGATCGCATGAACTTCCGCACGAATACGGCCACGCAATTCGGTAGACAGGGCTGCCAGTTCACCTCTTGCCGCAGACAGCTCCTGTAATTTCGCATCGTAGTCTGCATCCTCAGTATCCAGATCTCGCATTGCCGTGCGGTGCGCCTGTCCTTTTTCGCGCAGCGATTCAAACTCCGGTTTTGCGCTCGCGACAATGTTTCTGACTTGTTCAGCCTGCGTCTCGTCCAGGTCAAGCCGTTGAGTCATCCGGCGAAACATCTGTTCCGGTCGCATGGACCCGCGTTGTCCGCGATGTTCCATTCGTTTGTCCCTGTCGCCCCTGTTGGCATCCTCAGCACCAGCGTTCTGCGGGTCACCCGCGATTGCGCCGCCCGCGAGGAACAAAGCCATCGTCGCTGGCAGAATCGTTGTGTATTTCCTGCTCATTTCTGCTATCTCCAGTCGTTCATTATTCCCCGGATCGTCCGCTGCTGCGGCTGCTTTTGAGACAGCCTATCTGTCTGCCCGTAAACAAACGTCAATGTACGCTTAGATTCTGCCAAGAATTGTTAAGGATCAAGCGGGTAACGTTGCGCTGACTGTGCCATTGGCGGACGATTACGATCGACGCAGTAAACACTGAATGCAGTAATGAACGAAGCCGAGAAACCAGCAAGAATCCTACTGGTAGACGATGACCGCGAACTGGGCAAAATGCTCAGTGATTTTCTTGGTGCCGACCGCCTGACACTGACAGTACGGAACACAGGTGAAAGCGGATTTGAGGAATTCTCGAAGAGTAGTTTCGATCTGCTTATTCTCGACATCATGATGCCTGGCATAAGCGGCCTCGACGTGCTGAAGAAGATTCGTCAGACAAGCTCGGTACCGGTCATCATGCTCACCGCACGCGGGGATGATATTGACCGCATCATCGGTTTGGAATTCGGCGCCGACGACTACCTGCCAAAACCTTTCAATCCACGGGAATTGCTGGCAAGAATCAAAGCCATTCTACGGCGCTCTCAACCGACTTCGCATGAGTCCCGTGTTTTGTCCCTCGGTGACATAAACCTCGACACGCGAACGCATCGCGCGGCGGTCAACGATTCGGAGCTCGAACTCACCGGGACAGAGTTCGAGATCCTCAAATGCCTGCTCGAAACGCCAGGCGAAGTCGTGGACAAAGAGCGCCTCAGTGAGAGAGCGCTGGGGCGGCGGCTTTTGCCTTATGACCGTAGCGTCGATACACACATCAGCAATTTACGCGGCAAACTGGAACGGGCCGGCAACAAGAACGAGACAATTCAAAATCAACGCGGAGTGGGCTACCTCCTCATCCCGGGTAGCTAAACGGCGATACCATGCGAAGTCTCTTCCTGCGATTTTTTCTCTCTTTCTGGCTGGTGATCGGAATCATAATCGGCGCCGCCGCGACCGGTGGGTTCTGGTATGCCGAACGGATGCGCGAAGCGATGGAGGACTTCCAGCTTGGCGATTCAATGCTGGCAGCAAGTGCCGCCCTGGAGACCGGCGGGCGAAACGGGCTCGTTGGCTGGCTTGGTGAATTTCCAAAAACACGCGGCATAACGCTCTACGTTATCGACGATGACGGCAACGACATCCTGCAGCGTCCAATTTCCACGGGCATTTCCCGCGCATTCCGAAGACACAGAGAGTACTTGCGTTTCCAGGAATCGGGGCACGAACAACCGCGCAACCTGAGACGCTCCCGGCCACGTCCACAACTTGTGGCTGCCGGCGGCGACACTTACACCTTCTTCGTTTCTACGTCGCGGATTTCGGAGGCAATCTGGGGCAGCACCGATATCCGGTTGTTGCTTCTTATGTTCGCTTTGCTTGTCAGCGGTGCGGTCTCCTATGCGCTGGCGACGGCAATCGCCCGGCCAGTGAGAAAGTTGCGTGATGCGACCGTCACGCTTGCGGACGGCGACCTGCACATTCGTGTTGCGGATTCAATTGGCAAACGTCGTGACGAACTTGGCATGCTTGGGCGGGATTTCGATTCAATGGCATCGAAACTTCAACGCGCAGCGGAACAACAAATAGAGCTATCCCGGAATATTTCGCACGAATTACGTTCGCCGCTCGCGCGCATTCGGGTTGCCGTCGAACTTGCTCGAAGAAAAGCCGGAGAGCTATCAGAGTTTGAGCGACTCGACGACGAAGCGGAAAGGCTGGACGCACTGATCGGACAAATACTGAGTTATACCAAGCTCGACGCCGATCCCGGCCGTGGCACCACGACCGTCGATCTCGAAGATGTTGTTAACGAGGTCGCGGAGAACGTTAGTTTTGAGTGCAAGGCAGATGGGGCGAAAGGGGTAACAGTCGTTGCTGATACGGAACCCGGTATCCGTATCACCGGTCATTACGAGGTTTTGGTCAGCGCGGTTGAGAACATCGTCCGAAACGCGGTACGGCATAGCACACCCGAAGGTGTGGTCCGCATTCGGCTTAATGCAGAAGGCGCCAGTGCCAATATAGAAATCGATGACGATGGAACCGGGGTTGCGCCTGACGACCTCCCCCGGCTGTTCGATCCGTTCTTTCGCACTCGCGAATCGGCGGAAGCGGACGGTAATGGTGGCACCGGGCTCGGCCTGGCCATTGCCAGACGTGCGGTTGAATTACATGATGGTCAGATCGTTGCCCGGAACCGCGATGGCGGTGGTCTCAGCATCCGGATATCGCTGCCTGCTATGGAATCACTGTAGTCGCTGGAACGGTTTCCTGAACAACATGACCGAAAGGTCATCGGGCTTACTCGGCTGATGCATCGTCTCGACTGACATTCTGCGACGCGCAAGACTAATCATCGATTCCACAGCGCTGTCTAAAGGCCCCTTGCGTATCAATTCTGTAATCTCGTGCGAATGCACGTTATCTGTGAGACCGTCGCTCGCGAGCAAAATCGTGTCTTTAGCCTGCAATTTCGTTTCAGCACCAACGTCGATTCTCATATCCGTCGTACCCATGAAATTCGAAACCAGGTGGCGCTCTTCATGCAACAGAGCGGCACGCTGATCGAGAAAGCCGGCTTCCACAGCGAACCCAGTTGGCGAATGTGCCATCGTTTGCAAACGAATGCGTCCTCGTTGTCCAACGATCATGGCTTCGGAGTCACCAATCTGATAACTCCGTGCTATGTGTCCCTCAACGGTCACAACCGTCATCGTTGTGGCGGATCCATTGCCAAGCGCGAGGACTGCCTCATTGGCTGCATCGATGCCATTCAGAATCGCTGTCCGAAGCAGCACCGTTTCGTTAATCGAACTATTGAGTGACGCCCCCAGAGAGCTGACCGCTGTCTGTGACGCTCTGCGACCGGCAGGAAGCCCACCCGCGCCGTCAGCGACGACCAGGACAACAGCACCTGGCCCGTATGGAATTGCAGCAACACTGTCTTCGTTGTCGGTCGTCTTGTCAGGGGCCGGTGCGGTGTATGCAACCAATGATCCTCCCGCCACCTCTGCAGTCAGCAACTCAGGCTTCGTGGCACCGTCAAGGAGAATGATATCGGCTGTCATTTCTCTACTGGCTCGCAGCACCAGGCACAGTAATTCCAGTATTCGCCGACGATGCCCCACTTGCATGACGGGCATCTGTGTTTGCTGCCCTGCAGTTTCCAGGGCTTCCTGACTTTGACGTGGCACCACGGACAATAACGCATGAACGGCATCAGGGGTTCGCGACAGCGGTGATTGGCGCACTTACTTCCGTAGCGTTTGTCCGGAAACCGCCGTGAAGTCTCAACTTCGAAACCGGCGCCATAGCACCAGGCGCAGTAACACCAATCCGTCTTGACGCCTCGCTCGCAGCGAGGGCACACAGCCGGCATACGCGTGTCGGCGCGTCGCGATGGATGATCGACGCCACACCACGGACAGCATTGCATACTCTCCGCTACTGGTCCGTCACACTTGCGACACTCGTGGTGCGTCCCAAGCTCATTCCTGAACTGCTTTTGAAACTCGCGCCATTGCAGTTTTCGCCAGGCGACACCTTTGCTTTGCGGTTTTCTCTTTCGTATCGGGACTATTGCCTTCTGTTTTGCAGCACGACGCCGGATCCTGCGAAACACGGCGTACATCTCGTTAGCATTGCGATAGCGATCGGCCGGATCGAGCTGTATCGCCTTCCTGAGCATCTCGGCGATTTCGGGCCCGAAACGCGCTTGTAGTCTTTCATGACCAACCATTGGCCATTTGAATGGCCATTCCGGCAACTTGCCGGAAAACAGCCGGTAAAGAACAAGGCCCAGTGAAAATACATCGGACTGAAACTTGGGCCGGCCCATGGCCTGTTCCGGTGCGATGTAATCAATTGTGCCCGAGCCGGACGCTTTCAGCGTCCTGAGGCTGATTTTCGCGAAGCCAAAATCGGCGAGCTTGAGCCGATTTCCTGCGAAAAGAATAAAATTTTCCGGCTTAATATCACAGTGAATTATTTTTTTCTCGTGCGCATGCGCGAGCGCAGCAAGGGCCTGGTCTGCAATTTGCAGGGCGCGCGCTGTAGATATCCGATGGACAATGCGATCAGCCAGTGACTCCGTCCCCAGTTCCATAGCAATGACGAAATGATCATCAATAAAGCTTGCGTCTTGCACAGGCAGGATATTGACGTGATCAAGGCGGGTCGCGATCTGAACTTCGCGTAGAAAATCTTCATGAGTGACGTTGTCGTCCGATTTGGGTATTTTCAGCGCAACCCGTGTTTTGTGAATCGTATCGGCGGCTCTGTAGACGACGGCGAGCGGACCGGACGCAATGCGACCGAGGATGCGATATTTACCGAGTTTTTGCCGGGCTCGAAGCAAGGAAACACAGATCCAAAAACATGAAGAGCGAAGGCAATCATTGTTTGCATCCGTGGTTTAGTCAAGCTCAAAAATAAGGCGGAATCTGATCGCGCCGAACCGACACGGTTTTGTTTTTTTTAGCTGCGCACTCTCCTGACCGCATCCTGCCAGCCGGCATAAAGACCGGCACGTTGCTGATCATCCATGGCGGGCTCAAATATCGCGTCGCTCACCCAAAACGAAGCAATTTCATCGATAGACGAATAGACACCACTTTGGAGCCCTGCAAGATATGCTGCCCCGAGCACTGTTGACTCAACGTTCTTTGGTCGCTCGACAGGCAAGTCCAGAATGCCGGCAAGAAACTCCAGGAACCAGTCGTTCGCCACCATGCCACCATCGACGCGGATAATGCTGGGCTGAATGCCATCTTCGGACATGGCATCGATGAGATCCCTGGTTTGATAGGCCACCGCCTGCAAAGTTGCTGTCACAATTTCAGCGATGCCGCTATCGCGTGACAATCCAAGAATGGCACCACGGGCATCAGGGTCCCAATAGGGTGCACCCAGGCCAGCGAATGCGGGAACAACATGTACATGATCAACGATGCCGGTCGCCTTCGCGATGGCCTCTGAGTCCCCGGCCGAGTCAATAATTTTCAGCTGGTCGCGCAGCCACTGAATGGCTGACCCGGCGACGAACAGGCTTCCCTCGATACCATAGGTCACTCTTCCACCCAGGCGATAAGCGACAGTCGTCAGCAGGTTATTGCCGGAACTAAGTGCGGTTTCACCGGTGTTGGCGATTACGAAACACCCGGTACCGTAGGTACTCTTGGTCATGCCCGGCGCAAAACCAGCCTGACCTATCAGAGCCGCCTGCTGATCGCCCGCTATTCCACAAATTGGAACCTCGGCACCTATCACGCTGGAATCAGTCACCCCATAGTCGGCCGCACAATCTCTGACATCCGGCAGCAATGAGCGAGGTACATTAAACAACGCCAGGAGATCGTCATCCCATTCCTGGGTATGGATGTTGAACAGCAGCGTGCGCGAAGCATTGCTCGCGTCCGTTGCATGTACCCGACCGCCAGTAAGACGCCACAGCAGAAAACAATCGACTGTTCCGAAAGCCAGGCTTCCAGCTTTAGCACGCTCACGAGCGCCAGGAACGTTCTCGAGAATCCATCGGATCTTGGTCGCTGAAAAATATGGATCCATGCGCAACCCGGTCTTTGCGCTAACAGACGCTTCCTCACCTGCCTCTTTCAACTGCTGGCAATAGTCGGCTGTCCGGCGGTCCTGCCAGACGATTGCATGGTGGATGCATTCGCCGGTCTCGCGGTCCCAAACGAGCGTCGTTTCTCGTTGGTTGGTTATGCCAAGCCCGGCAATCAATATATTCCCCGCGTCACCGAGCACCCTCCTGGTGACATCGACAACCGACTTCCAGATGGCCTCCGGATCGTGCTCGACCCAGCCGGGTTGCGGATACTCCTGTGGAAATTCCTGTTGCGCGCTCGCAATGGCCTGAGCGTCGCGATCGAATATCACGGCACGACTGCTGCTCGTGCCCTGATCAATCGCCAGCAAGTGTTGATTTCCATCACTCATCATTCACCGCTCCGGCAACAAACTGTACATCGGTTTCTCGACTTTCATTTGCTTACCAGCCTGTTCCGGCCATGCCCGATCAGCCTGTCCTTCCGAAAACTGACGAATTCGCGCCAGCATTTCATCCGGCCATGGACTGACGCGACGCGAACCCAGATTCACATGCAGGTTCATCCATTCCGCTGTGGCCGCAAGGTACATTTTCTCCGCATGATAAATACGCTGAAACTGATGAATGCTTTTCGCATCAAAAGCGAGAATCTGCGACGTCACGACGTACGGATCACCTTCCAGTAATTCGTCCTGATAGGTTACATGACATTCAACAGCGAAAGTCGACCCGCGGCTGGTCTTCATGTATTCATCAGTGATGCCGAATTGGCTCCAGAGACCATCGACGCCATAGTCGAAAACCAACACGTAGTAGGCAACATTCATATGGTCGTTAACATCGATCCATTCCGCTAGAACTTTGCCTCGATGGACGATGGTGCCGACTATTTCTGAGGCAATCATTCTGTCGACAACTCATCGATATTCCTGAAGAACTCCAGCGCCTCTGGATTCGCCAGTGCATCAGTATTTTTGACAGGTTTGCCGTGAACGACGTTGCGAACTGCCAGTTCGACAATCTTGCCACTAATGGTGCGTGGTATCTCGGCCACGGCAACGATCTTCGCAGGCACATGTCGTGGCGTGGTGTTTTCC
>Ga0255052_10000706_pt1 | contig 26319 bp, 21 predicted proteins | sample JV7_2_21_MG_FD_188632 | JGI IMG/M metagenome (GOLD analysis project Ga0255052, IMG submission 188632) | Seawater microbial communities from Jervis Inlet, British Columbia, Canada - JV7_2_21 | ecosystem: Environmental > Aquatic > Marine > Inlet | place: Canada: British Columbia | collected...
TTCACAAGGGTAGGGCTGTCGATCATTGCGGCAAGTGCTTTGTCGTGCGTCATATCATTGCGGTCGACTTCGGGAATCTTGCGCCAGGTCAGGCTTTGTTTGTTCAGGAGACGAGCCCAGCCGATGCGTTGCGTCCAGCGCTCCAGCATCTGAATATCGAGGCCGTCTTCGCGCAGGTCATGAAACTGAAACTCGATATTGTGTTCGTCGAGATACTTCCTCGCCCTGCGGCAGGTATCGCAACTCTTGATTCCAAATACAGTCAGCATGTCCTGCTACTCGGCATTTCGTAACAAGTCGTTCAGGCTGGTTTTCGCGCGCGTCTTTTCATCAACATGCTTCACAATGACGGCACAATACAATGAATACTTGCCGTCACTCGACGGCAGGCTGCCGGGTACCACGACAGACCCGGCAGGCACGCGTCCGTAACTAAATTCACCGCTGTCCCGATCGTAGATTTTCGTACTCTGGCCGATGTACACGCCCATCGAAAGTACCGCCCCTTTTTCAATGACCACGCCTTCGACGACCTCAGATCTTGCTCCTATAAAGCAATTGTCTTCAATGACAGTAGGTCCTGCCTGAATGGGCTCGAGCACGCCGCCGATGCCGACGCCACCCGACAGGTGAACATTTTTTCCAATCTGTGCGCAGCTGCCAACGGTTGCCCAGGTGTCAACCATAGTTCCGGAGTCGACGTAGGCGCCGATATTGACGTAGCTTGGCATCAGCACGACGTCAGGCGCAACGAACGCGCCGCGGCGCACGATAGCGTCGGGTACGACACGAACGCCATCGCGTTTGAAGTCGTCTTCCGAATAGTCCGCATATTTCATCGGCACCTTGTCATAGAATTTGCTGTGCGTGCCCGGCATGACGCTGTTATCGGCCAACCGAAAGCTCAATAGCACGGCTTTCTTGAGCCACTGGTTTACACGCCAGTCACCATCAACGTTTTCGGCAACCCTGACCTCACCCGCATCGAGTGCCGTGATGGCTTGTCGCACAGCATCCACGAGTTGTTCCTGCTCTGCCGCGTCGTCCATACGGCCGCTGTGGTCGTAGCCTCGTTCAATAATGTCGATCAGGTCAGTCATTCAGATTCCAGTTTTGTCACGATTCCAGTACGAAGATCTTCCTGAGCTTCGTTGTCCAGCGGCGAGCCATCCCACTTGCAGATATAAAAGACGTCTTCGGCGCGTTCGCCGATCGTCATGATCTTGGCGGCGGCGATATCAATTTTCTGCGCCAGGAAAGTCTGTCCGATCTTGCTGAGCAGCCCGGGCCGGTCTGCGGCGACGAGTTCCATCACAGTCTGACCGTCAACTGGATTGTCGCTGAAATCCACGCAGGTTGCAGTCCTAAACATGCGCACCTGGCGCGGTGCAGCACGTGTCACTTTAACGGCGTGTTCTTCACTCGCTGTGAGTACGCGAGTCAGCGTGCGGCGGATCTTGTCCAGACGAGCCTCGTCGATTTCGCTGCGTTTGTCGAGTTCCATGAAAATGAAGGTATCGAGGCTGTAGCCGTTTTCGATCGGCATGATCCGTGCGTCGACGATAGTCATACCGAGTTCATCCAGCACGGCGGTTGCGCTTGCAAAGGTCGGGTGAGTCCGCGGCGTATACAGCACAGCCTCGACCCCATCGCCTTTCTTCTGCCGACGGACGTCGAGCAGGCCCACGTCCGACGCCATATCGGAGTCGGCCAGCAACTGTGTGTGCCAGGCGATTTCTTCGGCGCGATGGCGCAGAAAGTAGGTTTCGCTGAAGAGTTGCCAGACTCCGTCAGTGCGTTCATCGCTTATGCCAGTCTCACCTAATGACTCTCGTGCCTGCGATTTCTTCTCAATGATCAGCTGTTCGCGATCAATAGGGTTCTCGAGTCCGCGACGCAATGCTCGATGAGTCAGTTCGTAGAGGTCTCTAAACAACGTTGCTTTCCACGAATTCCAGAGCTTCGGGTTTGTCCCACGTACGTCAGCGACCGTCAGGACGTACAGATGGTCGAGATGTATTGGGTCACCCACCAGGGCAGCAAACTCGTTCACGACGTCCGGATCGCCGATGTCCTTCTTTTGCGCTGTCGTCGAAAGGACGAGGTGGTTTCGCACCAGCCACGCGACAGTGCGCGCCTCGTACTTGCTGAGGCCGTGTTCCAGGCAGAACGATTCGGCATCGACAGCGCCGAGTTCCGAGTGATCGCCACCGCGCCCCTTGGCAATGTCATGAAACAAACCACTCAAATACGCGATCTCAGGCTTTTCGAGGCTCTGCATGACACGACTGCAGTGTGGATACTCATGATCGAACCGGGCGAGGGCGAAGCGTCGCAGGTTGCTGACGACAAAAAGCGTATGTTCATCGACGGTGTAGGCATGAAAGAGGTCGTATTGCATACGACCGACGATGCGGCCGAACGCTGGAATGTAGAGGCCGAGCACGCCATACAGGTTCATGCGCCGCAATTCGTGTGTCACTCCCTCCGGCGCACTCAAAATGCTGAGGAACAGGCGATGGTTTCTCGGGTTTTGCCGAAACTCCTCATCGATCAGGTGCAGATTGCGCTTGATCAGACCCACAGTGTAGGCGCTCACACCGCGAATCTCGGGGTGTTGCTGCAATAGCAGGAACAACTCGAGCAGTGCCGACGGATCGCCCGTAAACACGTCGTTGTTCACGGTCTGCAAAAAGCCATTTTTGACCTGAAAGCGCGCGTTCACCGTCTCCGGTGGTGCTGTCGGGTCCATCAGGATTGCTTCCTCAAACAGCTGCAACAGCATTTCGTTGAGCCGGTTCAGCTCCATAACGGTGCGGTAGTAGCGCTGCATGAGCTGCTCTACGGCGAGTGTGTAGGTGGCGTCCTCATAGCCGAGCATCTCGGCCAGCTTGATCTGGTAGTCGAACAGCAGTCTGTCTTCGCGCCGTCCAGTAATAATGTGCAGCGCGAAACGTACGCGCCAGAGGAATGCTTGTCCTTCGCGCAGTCGTTGAACCTGGCCAGGCGTCAGAAACTCGTGCGCGACGAGCTCATCGAACGCCCCCACGCCGAAGTGACGTTTGGCGACCCAGCCGATCATCTGGATGTCGCGCAGTCCGCCTGGACTGCCCTTGATGTTGGGTTCGAGGTTATAGGCCGTGTCGCCGTAGCGATGGTGGCGTGCAATCTGTTCCTTGCGCTTCTCGGCAAAGAACTCCGCCGGTGGCCACAACTTGTCCGGCGCCATCACGGCCTGCATGTCCTGGTACAGAGTTTCCGGGCCATCGAGCAGGCGCGCCTCGATCAATGTCGTCGCGACCGTCAGGTCTTTGCGCGCCTGTTCAGAACACTGATCGACCGTGCGTGCGCTATGGCCGATTTCCAGGCCGACGTCCCACAGGGCGGTAACAAAGTCAGACAACTCCGGTTCGCAGCTCTCGGGCAGGTCATCCGGCAGCAGGATCATGATGTCGACGTCGGAGGAGGGGTGCAGTTCGCCCCTGCCATAGCCACCCACCGCGACCAGCGAGGCTACGGCCGCGCAGTAATTGGCGTGGCTGCGCCAAAGGTGTACGAGAAGTTCGTCAACGACCGCGGTGCGCAAATGAACCAGGTCCGTGACCGACTCACCGGCCAGGAATCGATCGCGGATATTCTCACCGGCGAGTTCGAGCGCTTTGCGCTCACTAACGGGGCTACCGTCAGAAAACGCCTCGCGCAGTATGACCAGCGCTTTGTCGTCCGCGAATTGGGCCGCAAGGATCACTGTCGATCAGAGGCAGCCAGGGTCAGGACCTCGTAACCACTGTCGGTAATCAGGACCGTGTGTTCCCACTGCGCTGACAAACTGTGGTCCTTGGTCACGACCGTCCAACCGTCAGGCAACAGTTTTACGCTGGGTTTGCCGGCATTGACCATTGGCTCGACGGTCAGCGTCATGCCCTCGCGGAGTTCGAGGCCCGTGCCACGGCTGCCGTAGTGCAGGACCTGCGGATCCTCGTGGAAGCCGCGCCCGATGCCGTGCCCGCAGTACTCGCGAACGATTGAACAGCGCTGTTTCTCGACAAATTTCTGGATGGCCTCACCGACATCTCCAAGGCGTTTGCCCGGCGCAAGCTCGTTGATGCCGAGCCACATGCCATCGAAGGCGACCCGGGACAGGCGATTCGCCTGGACACCCGGTGGGCCGGCGAAGAACATGCGGCTCGTGTCGCCGTGAAAACCATCCTTGATAACAGTGACGTCAATATTGACCGCATCCCCGGTTTTCAGCTTGCGGTCCCCCGGAATGCCGTGACACACGACGTGGTTCACGGATGTACAAACTGATTTGGGAAAACCGCGGTAATTCAGGGGCGCCGGGACGGCGTTTTGCACTTCGGTGATATAGCGGTAGCATATGTCATTGATTTCATTGGTGGTTATGCCGGACTTAACATAATCCCTAATCATATCCAGGACGTCCGCTGCCAGGCGCCCGGCAATTCGCATCTTCTCCTGCTCGTCAGGGGTTTTGATTGTCACAGTCATGGAAATAGTTCTGGAGTAATCGGCGTTGTTGGCCGCGACCGGCTATGGTATAAAGCGCGCGCCCTTGAGGCAATTAATCCACACGTACATCGACACATCACGCTGGGTGCCCCACGTAAAAAGGGGTTGCGAGATGGGGTGTACGGAGGCCTAACCCGGAGAAATAACATGGCAGACGTATCCATGCGCCAGATGCTAGAGGCTGGCGTGCATTTTGGTCATCAGACCCGCTTCTGGAACCCGAAGATGGCACCCTACATCTTTGGCGAGCGTAACAAGATCCATATCATCAATCTCGAGAAAAGCCTGCCCCTGGCGCGCGAGGCTTGTGCATTTATTAAAGCGACGGTCGCCGATGGCGGCAAAGTGCTGTTCGTCGGTACCAAGCGCGCCGCGCGCGAATCCGTTCGCACCAATGCCACGAACTCAGGAATGCCTTTCGTCAGCTATCGCTGGCTTGGCGGCATGCTGACCAACTACAAGACGATTCGACAGTCCGTGAAACGCCTCATGATGCTGGAGAAAATGTCTGAGGAAGGCGGCTTCGATGGCCTGACGAAAAAAGAGGTCCTGGGTCTGACGCGCGAGCAGGAAAAGCTTGAGCGCAGCCTCGGTGGCATCAAGGAAATGACGGGTCTCCCCGACGTGCTGTTCGTGGTCGACGTCGATCATGAAGATATCGCTGTCCGTGAGGCTCGCAAACTGGGCATTCCGGTTGTTGCCGTTGTCGACACGAACTGTTCTCCCGACGACATTGACTACGTGATACCTGGTAATGACGACGCCATGCGCGCGATCGAGCTCTACGCGGCGATGGTTGCCGACGCGGTTCTCGACGGCAAGGCATCGCTGCCTGAGGTTGCACTTGGTGAAGACGAATTCGTCGAGCTGGATGCAGAAGGCAACGTCAAGAAGTCGTCTGGCCGCAAGAAAAAATCAGGCAAGAAGGCGAATGTGAAAAAGAAGGTTTCGGCCAAGAAGGCTGTGAAGCCTGTAGCCAAAGAGCCTGTAGCCAAAGAGCCTGTAGCAGAAGAGCCTGTAGCAGAAGAGGCACCTGCAGCCGAAGAGCCGGCAGTTGCAGAGCCTGTCGCCGAAGAGGCACCTGCCGAGGAAGCCAAAGCCGAGGAAACTGTTGCTGAGGAAGCCAAGCCGGCAGCGAAAAAGGCCGCCAAGAAGACTGCTAAAAAGGCCGCTAAAAAGACAGCAAAGAAAGTAGCAAAGAAAGCCGCAAAGAAAACGGCCACGAAAGCTGCCGACAAAGACTAAAGAGGTAGAAGAGATGTCGATTACAGCATCGATGGTTAAGGAACTGCGTGAACGTACTGGCGCCGGCATGATGGAGTGCAAAAAGGCACTCGTTGAAACCGACGGCGACCTGGATGCGGCAGCGGAATTCCTGCGCAAGTCCGGTCAGGCGAATGCTGACAAGAAAGCAAGCCGTGTCGCCGCCGACGGTCGCGTCGTTATCGCCCAGGATGGCTGCAATGTCGTCATCGTCGAGGTGAATTCGGAAACCGACTTCGTCGCCAAAGACGAGAATTTCGTGTCATTTGCCGAGGCGGTTGCTGCCGCGGCGCTGGCGTCGGGCGCGACTGATGTCGATGCTCTGGCGGGCGAGAAACTCGCGGACGGACGCAGTGTCGAAGAAGCGCGTACCGAGTTGATTGCCAAAGTTGGCGAAAATATCGGCGTGCGGCGTTTCGAATCAGTCTCCTCAGGCGGTGTCGTCGCAGGCTATACGCATGGTGCACGCATCGCTTCGGTGGTCGCCCTTGAAGGCGGTGACGAAGGGCTGGCTCACGATATCGCATTGCATGTTGCTGCTATGAATCCGCAGTACGTCGCCGAGTCTGATGTTCCGGCCGACATGCTCGAGCGAGAGCATCGGATCGAGACGGAAAAAGCGCAGGGCTCGGGCAAACCGCCGGAGATCATTGAGAAAATGGTCACAGGCCGCGTCAACAAGTTTCTCAAGGAGATAACTTTGTTGGGGCAGCCGTTCGTCAAAGACGACAGCGTCACCGTCGGCAAATTGCTGGATGGCGCAAGTGCAAAAATTACTGCCTGCGTACGTATGGAAGTAGGTGAGGGTATCGAGAAGAAAGTCGATAACTTCGTCGAAGAAGTGATGGCGCAGGTTAAAGGCGCCAGCTGAGGTTCCTCTCTTAACTCTTTGATTTAATAGAGACTACGCATCGAGAATACGCTAGAATCAAGCGCCGCCCTGACATCAGGACAAAGAAGGTCAAACCATGAGTGACTCCCCGGTTCAATACCGTCGCGTTTTGCTGAAACTGAGTGGCGAGGCGTTAATGGGGGATTTAGATTACGGCATCGAGCCCGCCGTCATTCAGCGTCTGGCTGCGGAAATCGCAACGGTGCGTGAAAAAGGCGTCGAAATTGCCATTGTCATAGGTGGTGGCAATATCTTTCGCGGCGCAGGACTCGCCAGGTCCGGCATGGACCGCGTCACCGGTGACTATATGGGCATGCTGGCAACCGTCATGAACGCGCTGGCGATTCAGGACGCGCTCGAGTCGCACGGTGTTTTCGCCCGTGTCATGTCCGCTTTGCAAGTGCACGACGTTTGCGAGGACTATATTCGCAGGCGCGCCGTGCGCCACCTCGAGAAAGGCCGTGTCGTCATCCTGGCGGCGGGCACCGGCAATCCCTTCTTTACGACCGACACCGCGGCAAGCCTGCGGGCGATCGAGATCGGTGCTGATGTGCTGCTCAAAGCGACGAAGGTCGACGGCGTCTACGATGCGGACCCGGTTGGCAATCCTGATGCGACGCGCTATGACACGGTTTCTTTTGACACCGTGTTAACTGACAAACTGATGGTAATGGACGCAACAGCAATCGTGATGTGCCGCGACAACGAATTGCCGTTGCGTGTATTTGATCTGACCCGGGCCAATGCACTGGTGCAGGCTATGTCGGGTGACGACATTGGCACGCTGGTGACAGCCTGATCACACTCAAGAAGAGGGTTTAGACGTGTTGGACGAGATCAAGAAAGATGCAGGCGACAGGATGGCAAAGAGTGTAGCGTCGCTCAACCAGGATCTGACCAAGATCCGCACGGGGCGTGCCCACACCAGCTTGCTGGATCACATAACGGTTGAGTACTACGGATCGCAAGTGCCTTTGAACCAGGTATCAAACGTCAATGTCGAGGACTCGCGTACGTTAACGATTACGCCGTGGGAAAAGGAGATGGTCCAGGTCATTGAGAAGGCCATCATGAACTCGGACCTCGGTCTGAATCCACAATCGGCGGGCACTGTCATTCGCGTGCCGTTGCCGGCACTGACCGAAGAACGTCGCAAGGACATGATCCGCATTGTCCGCAACGAGGCTGAAGGCGGGCGTATCGCCGTCAGGAACATTCGCCGCGACGCGATTCATGATGTCAAAGACCTGCTTAAAGAAAAAATGATCGGCGAAGACGATGAACATCGTGCCGAAGACGAGATTCAGGTCATTACTGACAAGTACATTGCACAAATTGACGAGCTGCTCGCTGAAAAGGAGAGCGAGCTGATGGAAATCTAGACAAGACTCATCGGAGATTCTCGTCTATCCCAATGGCCGCTAACGACAACATACCGACCCACGTCGCCGTCATCATGGACGGGAACGGCCGCTGGGCGAGACGGCGGGCGATGCCACGCCACGCAGGACATCGCTCCGGCGTTGGCTCGGTACGAAAGACGGTCGAACTGGCCGCCGAAAGAGGCGTCAAGTACCTCACTCTCTTTGCGTTCAGCAGTGAGAACTGGGCAAGGCCGCGTGAAGAAGTCGGCAAATTAATGAGTCTTTTTGTTGAGGCCCTGCAACGAGAAGTCGACGAGCTGCATCGTAATAATGTAAGGCTTGAGTTCATTGGCGCTCGCGAGCAGCTTCAGTCCGGGCTGATCGAGAAGATCGCAGCGGCCGAAGCGCAGACAGCTGATAACACCGGTCTGCGGCTCATTGTTGCCGTAGCGTATGGCGGCCGCTGGGATATTGTTCGTGCGACGCGGTCGCTTGCGGGCAAGGTAGTTGCCGGGGAGTTAGAGGTCAGCAGTATTGACGACGAGGCGATTGCCGCGGAGTTGCAGCTCGTAGGCGTACCTGATCCCGACTTATTGATTCGGACCGGGGGAGAACAGCGAATCAGTAATTTTCTGTTGTGGAATCTGGCTTATGCGGAGCTGTATTTTTGTAACACGCTCTGGCCTGACTTCGGCGACCGGGATTTCGACGAGGCGCTGGCGTTCTACGCGGCGCGGCAGCGCCGGTACGGGCACACAGGTGAGCAGGTAGAGGCGGTCAACTGATGAAACAACGCATCATTACTGCGGCAATCGCGCTACTCGCGCTGATGCTGGTGCTGTTCTACGTGCCCAATGAGGTGGCGTTAACCGTCATTGTTGTCGTCATGTTGGGCGGCGCCTGGGAATGGTCGGCATTTCTCGGCGTGCCGAGCAATGCGACGCGTGCGGCGTATGTCGTGATGATCGGCGCCCTGATTGCTGCAGTGTCGTATCTCAATGTCGATGCAACACTTGTATTCAAAGTGTCACTTGTCTCGTGGATAGGCGCGCTGATCTGGACATTTTTCTTTCCGACCCCGATTCCGGCTGCAGTACGCTGGCTCTCGGGGGCGCTGGTGCTCGTGCCCTTGTACCTCGCGCTGGTTATTCTCTACAACACAGCGCCCCAGCTGCTGTTGTTTGCCCTGCTTATCGTCTGGGTTGCCGATACCGGCGCTTATTTCGCCGGAAGATTCCTCGGGCGCGTGAAACTCGCACCCGATATCAGCCCTGGCAAGACATGGGAGGGCGTCATCGGCGGCCTGGTCGCGGTTGTACTTTTGATATTGTTGAGGTCGATGTGGGCGGAAACCGACCTCACTGTACTCATTCCGTTTTGCCTGGCTGTTGCATGTCTTTCTGTTGTCGGTGATCTGACTGTCAGCATGTTCAAGCGCACGGCGGGCGTCAAAGACAGTGGCAGCCTGTTTCCGGGCCACGGTGGTGTGCTTGATCGCATCGACAGCGTTGCGGCCGCGGCGCCCTTGTTCGCGTTGGGCATCAGCTGGGTAGGGCTGAGCTGATGAGTCGTTCAGTCGCCGTTCATTTTTCGCCTCCCACACTGTGGGGAACTGCGAGCGCTACTCTCAGTCAACACTATGCAACGCGGCTTGTGCCGACAGGAATGGCTTTTCATGGGTGAAGCTCTGACAAATCTGCTCGCCTTCATCGTCGCGATCAGCATTCTCATCGCGATTCACGAGTACGGGCATTACATCGTCGGACGTTGGACGGGGATGAAGGTGCTGCGCTTTTCGATCGGATTCGGCAAGCCGATCTGGAGCTGGGTGCGCGGTGCCGACAAAACAGAATATTGCATCTCTGCTATTCCACTCGGCGGCTATGTCCGTTTTCTCGACGGGCGTGAAGGTCCGGTAGCGCCTGAAGATGAAGGACGCGCATTCAATCATCGCCCCATACCGGCACGTATAGCGGTGCTGTTTGCCGGTCCGTTGTTCAATTTCATGTTCGCTATCTTCGCCTACTGGCTGATATCGATGGACGGTGTTCCCGCTTTCCGGCCGGCCATTGGTGAAGTTGCCCCACAGTCCTATGCGGCCGATGCGGGACTCGAAACGGGCGACCAGATCGTCGCGGTCGGCGAAACGGAAACGTCGAGCTGGCAGCAAGCCCTTATGGCAATGTTCGATAATATGGTTTCGGATGGTCGCATTCCGATGACACTCGAGGACCTCCAGGGACGCCAGCGCCAGGCTGTTATCCAGATCGGTGCTGATTCGACCAGGCTGACGGAACCTGGATTGCTGTTTGATGGAATCGGCTTCAAACCCGGGTCACCGCCCGTTGTGCTGGATGATCCGATTGAAAATGAAGCAGCAGCTGCCGCCGGGATGCGCAAGGGCGATCGTATTGTTTCGGTTGATCGACAGCCAATCCTGGGTTTTGGTGATCTTGTTAACGCGGTAACCGATCGACCTGGCGAGCGCGTCGAAATCGGTGCAATACGAGAAGGGCGTGTCGAGAGATTCAGTGTCGTAATAGGCACTCGTGAGATAGAAGGAAATACGTCGGGCTTCCTCGGCGTCAGGGCGATGCTTGACGAGCTCGGCCCGGTTGAGGCTATCCCAAATGCCTTCCAGGACACCTGGTCGCAGACGATGTTCACGCTGCGTATGCTTGGCAGGATGGTCACAGGCGATGTGTCGATCAAAAACATCAGCGGACCGATCAACATCGCACAGTTTGCTGGGGAATCGGCCCAGCGCGGGTTGCGATATTTCCTGGGGTTTTTGGCTATGATAAGCATTAGCCTGGGCGTACTGAATCTGTTGCCGGTGCCGGTTTTGGACGGTGGCCAGATCGTGTACCAGACGATTGAGGCGGCGAAGGGTAGTCCGCTGTCCGAACGCTCGCAGATTGTCGGACAACAATTCGGCATACTCGCGCTCATAGTTTTGATGAGTTTTGCCTTTTATAACGACATTGCGAGAATACTCGGTTGAGGAAAAGCAATAACAAAATGATCAAACGCCTGACAACTACCGCATTGTGTTTGCTGTTGCCGATGTTGGCATTGGCGCAATCCGAATTCGTTGTGCGCGACATGCGGGTCGAGGGCCTGCAACGTATTTCGGAAGGTACGGTCTTTAATTACCTGCCAATCAATATTGGTGATCGTGTCGACCAGATTCGTGTACAGGAATCGATTCGAGCGCTATATGGACAGGGCCTGTTCGACGACATCGAGATTCGTCGTGATGGAGAGACCCTGATTGTTATTGTGCACGAGCGTCCTTCGATCGAGAGTTTCGAAATCGAAGGCAACAAGGACATCAAGACCGAAGATCTGACCGAATCGTTGCGCGGCGTTGGTCTGGCCAAGGGGCGTACATTCGACCAGTCTGTTCTCGACGAAGTCGCGGGTTTTCTGCGCGAGCAGTACTACGACCGCGGCAAGTATGGCGTAGCGGTCGATACGTCGGTCATTGATACACCCAACAATACAGTGCGCATTCGAATCGACGTGAAAGAGGGCGAGCGCGCGAAAATTCGCCAGGTGAACATCGTCGGTAATGAGACCTTTGATGAAGAGGATATTCGCAGCGGCTTCGAACTCGATACAGCCAACTGGCTGTCCTGGATACGACAGGACGATCGCTATGCGAAGGAATCGCTCGAAGGGGATCTGGAAAAACTGCGTTCGTACTACATGGATCGCGGCTATGCGGATTTTCGTGTCGACTCCACGCAGGTCGCGATTTCACCGAACAAGAAAGACATATTCGTAACGATCGGTATCCACGAAGGCGATCTCTACACAATCTCCGACGTGAAGATCGTTGGCGATATGGTCGTCCCGGAAGAGCTGCTGCGTGCGATGGTCCTGGCGCAACCAGGATCCATATTCAATCAACGCGCATTGACGCAGTCATCCGAGTTCATGTCATTCCGGCTTGGCGAGCAGGGCTATGCAAACGCCGAGATCGAGCCAGTTCCTGAACTTAACCACGAAACCAAGGAAGCCGAGATCACATTCTATGTGGATCCGAAGAGTCGTGTTTACGTTCGACGTATCAGTTTCCACGGCGTTGACGAAGTTAACGACGAGGTTCTGCGGCGAGAGATGCGGCAAATGGAAAGCTCGTATCTGTCCAATAATCTTGTCGAACGATCGAAGATCCTGTTGCAACGATTGCCTTATGTAGAGTCTGTCGAGGTCAATAACGTGCCCGTACCTGGCGTGCCGGATATGGTGGATATTGATTTTGATATTCAATACCGCATGCCCGGACAATTCAGCGGCGGCATTGGTTTCTCGGAATCGCAGGGCCTGATGCTGAACGGTAGCATCGTGCACACAAATTTTCTTGGCACAGGCAATCGCGTTGCGCTTGAGGCAGTGTCAGGTAAGTTCCAGAAGCTCTACAGTTTGTCGCATACCGATCCGTACCGGAGCATGGATGGCATCAGTCGCACAATCAGCGTTAACTATCGTGACATTACGCAGTTCACGTCTGCAGCATCCGATTTTTCGACGACAAGTGGTGGCCTGACGCTCGATTATGGCTATCCAATCACCGAGTACCAGAGAGTCTCGTTAGGCTTGTCCTATCAGCGTGTTGAACTGCTGGCATCGACGTCGAGCACGCAGCAGGCGCAGGACTGGGTCCTGAATAACGGCAATCCGTTCATTGAGGATACCGGTAACGGTTTCTCGTTTTTTGGCACCAAATTCGATACGGTCGAAATGATCGCGGGATGGTCGTTCGACAGCCGTAACAGGGCGCTTTTCGCCAATCGTGGTACGCGCCAAAATATCATATTTACCATGGCTGTACCCGGCAGTGATGTCGAGTACTTCCAGGCGCGTTATAACTTTACAAAGTACATTCCCATTTACGGCCGATGGGTCGGCAGGATAAATGCGGAACTTGGGCTCTCGCAAGCCATGGGCGACACGACTGCTGCGCCTCCGTTCAAGCAATTCTACGGCGGCGGGCCGTCGTCGGTGCGTGGATTCAAGGAATCGTGGCTCGGGCCGCGCGATAGTCTCGGCAATCCCTACGGCGGAAACGTGTTGGTTGCGAGTCAGGTAGAGCTTATAATCCCGCTGCCGGAAAAATGGTCCAGCCAGGCACGCGCAAGCATCTTTTACGACATCGGTAACGTGTTTAATACGGGCGAGGTTGATTTTACTGACAAGCTCGGCTCGCCGATCGAATACAAGCCAGACGTTGACGAGCTTCGTGCATCGATTGGTATTGGCGTACAATGGCTGGCGCCGCTCGGTTTGTTCAGGTTCAGTTATGCTTACCCGCTGAATGAGTACAGGGGTAACGACAGGTATTTCGGAGACGAAGTCGAACGATTCCAGTTCTCCATTGGTCAGGCGTTTTAAGGAATGTATTTTCTATGAGTTTTGTAAAGCAACATAGCTACAGATTGGCCCTCGTTCTTGCACTTGTTTGTGCGTTTGCGTTGCCGGCTAGTGCACAGGAATTGAAGATTGGTGTCGTGAATGTTCCGGCGCTGATGGAACGTTCACCCCAAACCAAGGCCGCAATGGACGCTCTGCAGGAAGAATTCGCACCGCGCCAACGCGAGTTTCTTGCCAAGCAGAAAGAGTACGAAGAGCTCGGAGCCAAGGTCCAGAAGGATGTTGCTGTCATGGGCGAAACCGAGCGCCGCAACGCAGAAAAGAATTTGCGTGATCTGCAGCGCGAGGTAACACGACTGCAAAACGAGTTCCGCGAGGACCTCAACCTTCGACAAAACGAAGAGTTGGGCGCCTTGCAGCAGTCTCTACTGAGGGAGATTCAGGAATATGCCGCAGCACAGGGCTTTGACCTCATCGTCGGTGACGGCGTCCTGTATGCAAGCACTGCGGTCAATATCACCGAGGATGTGCTGCGTGCCGTGGAGGCCAACTTCCAGGCAACTAGTGCCGCTCAATAGATCGGGCCTCTAGTGCCGATCAGCCTTGGAGAACTGGCGCAACGATTCGATTGTGAACTGATCGGTGATCCCGACGTCCGCATCGAAACTCTGGGTACGCTGGCAAATGCCGGATCCAATGCTCTGAGTTTTCTCGCCAGCTCGTCCTACAAAAAGCAGCTGTCTTCAACGAAGGCGGCTGCTGTCATTTTGCGCCCCGACGATGCGCCCGATGCACCCTGCGCCGCACTGATTAGCGACAACCCCTATGCGAGTTATGCACGTATGGCCGCAGCAGTTTGTCCGCCGCCTGCGTACGAGCCTGGAGTTCATACGTCTGCCGCAGTCGCGTCGTCGGCTGTTGTTGCCAGCAGCGCACACATTGCGGCCAATGCGGTTGTTGAAGAGAACGCAGTTATTGGCGCAAAAACCTATATTGGTCCAGGAGCCGTAGTTGGGCCTGGTTGCGTGATCGGCGAAGACTGCCGGATTCTGGCTAATGCGACGCTGGTTCGCGCCGTGTCGGCCGGCGATCGCTGTATCTTCCACTCCGGATCGGTCATCGGTGCGGATGGATTCGGCAATGCTATGACGTCTGACGGGTGGCTAAAAGTCCCGCAGATTGGCGGTGTGCGCATTGGTAGTGACGTCGAGATCGGGTCCAGCACGACGGTCGACTGTGGTGCGATCGACGATACAGTCATCGAGGATGGCGTTCGCCTGGACAACCAGATCCAGATCGGACACAACGTGCACCTCGGGGAACACACGGCAATCGCGGCATCGGCTGCGGTCGCTGGAAGCACGCGCATTGGCAAGCGTTGCCTGCTGGCCGGCCTGGCAGGAATCGCCGGGCACATCGAGATTTGTGATGACGTGACCATTCTTGGCAAAGGCATGGTCACCAAGAGCATTACGCAGCCGGGTGCCTATGCATCGAACTTTCCGGTGGAGGACGTGCGTACCTGGAATCGCCGCGTTGCATCGTTCCGTCGGCTCGATAAACTGCTTGGGCGCGTCGGCAAGCTGGAAAAAACTGACTAATGACGTCGTATTCTTTCCCGCTCGACGCCGAGATAATCAAGGAGTTGCTGCCGCACCGTGAGCCGTTCCTGATGATTGACGAGGTAACGGATTGCGTACCGCATGAAAGTGTCACGGCGATCAAGAATGTTTCTGCGGACGAGCCGCATTTTGCCGGGCATTTTCCAGGTAATCCTGTGATGCCGGGCGTGTTGATCGTCGAAGCGATGGCTCAGGCGGGTGGTGTGTTGTCGCATATCAGCAATGGCGATCTCGAGCCAAAACCGCTGTATATGTTGGCGCGCGTCGAGGATGCGCGGTTTCGCCGTCCCGTCGTGCCCGGTGAGCAACTCGTCATTCGCGTTGTGGCAGACAAGGTGAAACGTGGCATGTGGTGGTATCGCTGTGAGGCCAGCGTCAGCGATCAGGCGGTCGCATCAGCGACAATTATTTGCGCGCCGGGTGGAGGCTAAAAGTGATTCATGCGTCAGCAATTGTTTCGGATAAGGCGAGCGTCGCAGACGATGTCGAGATCGGGCCGTACTCGATTATCGGCGACAACGTAACGATCGGCAGTGGTTCGCGTGTCGACAGTCACGTTGTGATCAATGGTCCGACCGTGATCGGAAACGACAATCATATCTATCAGTTTGCCTCAGTTGGTGATGATCCCCAGGACAAAAAATACGCGGACGAACCGACAACGCTAACGATTGGCGACCGCAATACCATTCGCGAGTTCTGCACTATCAGTCGCGGTACGACGCAGGATAAGGGCGAGACGATCATCGGCGACGACAACTGGATCATGGCGTATGTGCACATTGCGCATGACTGCGTGATTGGCGACAAGACAATCATGGCCAACAATGCGACATTGGCAGGGCATGTCCATGTTGGGGACTGGGCGATATTCGGCGGTTTCTCCGGAGTGCACCAGTTTTGCCACGTCGGCGCGCACTCGTTCCTCGGCATGTATGCCGGTGTCAATCGGGACGTACCTGCTTACACGACTGTTGCGGGATTGCCCGCGGCACCTCGCGGTATCAATAGCGAAGGTTTGAAACGCCGGGGCTTCGACGCTGACCAGATCCGTAACATCAAGAATGCTTACCGCCTCGTGTACCGCAAAGGCATGAAACTCAACGAGGCGATGGACGAGATTGCCGCTCGTTGCGCAACCCAGCCGGAACTTGAATTGTTTCTCGAATCGTTGCGATCGTCCGATCGTGGACTGATTCGCTAGGCGCCGGGGTCATGAAGATAGGATTGGTTGCTGGCGAGGCCTCCGGCGACCTGCTCGGAGCCGGTCTCATCCGGGCCATTCGCGAGCGGGTTCCTGAAGCAACGTTCGAAGGCGTCGCCGGCCCGGCAATGGTCGAAGCGGGTTGCGAGCAGTGGGAAGACGCGGAACAACTGGCCGTCTTCGGACTTATCGAACCGCTGACCCACATTCCCCGGCTGCTCAAACTGCGCCGATGCCTGGCCAAACGATGGACAGAGTCGCCACCTGATGTGTTTGTGGGCATCGATGCGCCGGATTTCAACCTGGGCCTCGAGAAGATGCTGCGCAAGTCCGGCACTCGCACTGTGCATTACGTCAGCCCGTCAATCTGGGTTTGGCGTGCCGGCCGCATTGAGACCGTACGCAAGGCAGCCGACCGTGTTCTTTGCATACTTCCGTTCGAGAAAAAGATCTACGACGAGAAGGGTATCGATGCGGTTTTTGTCGGTCATCCAAAAGCGACCAGTTTGCCAGCAGATATCGATGTTGGGTCTGCGCGGGAAATGCTGGATATTGGTGCAGGCCCGGTGGTCGCCGTGTTGCCAGGAAGTCGCGCCAGTGAGGTCGAGAGACTCGGTCCCGTATTCGCGACGACAGCAGCAATGTTGCTGAAACACCGCGACGATTTGAATTTTATTACACCCGTTGCATCGGCAAAATTGCGTCCCCTTATCGAGCAGCAGTTGGCGGCAGCAGGCGTCCTGGACAGTTTCTGCCTGGTCGAAGGCGACTCGATTGAAGCCATGTCGGCTGCCGATGTGGTTTTGCTTGCCTCGGGCACCGCTGCGCTGGAGTCCGCATTGCTGGGCAAACCGACCGTAGCGGCCTATGCCATAGCCAAATTGGGTGCCGTCATTGCTCGTATCATCGGTTTGCGCAACAAGTACTTCACCATCCCAAACCTCGTGGCCGATGAGGCGCTCATTCCCGAGTTCATACAGGAAGACGTCAAGGCTGGCGCTCTGGCCCAAGCGGTCTGGGAATTGCTGGAAGACCCGGCCAGGCGCGAAGAGATCACCCGCCGATTTGCTACACTGCGCGAGGAGCTGGCGTTGGGTGCGGACGAGCGTGCCGCGGACGCCGTCATTGAGCTCGCAGGATAGCCAGCACAGCAAAACCATGCAGCAAGCACAGCTTTTTCAGTTCAGGGGGCAGATCGCCGGCATTGACGAGGCCGGTCGCGGTCCGCTTGCCGGGCCCGTAGTCGCTGCCGCAGTGATACTGCATCCTGCGCGCGTCATTACCGGGCTGGACGACTCAAAGAAACTGGCCGCAACACGGCGTGAAGAACTCGCCGCGGAGATCAAAGCCAGGGCGTTGTCCTGGTCGGTTGCCTGGTCGGATGCCGCAGAGATCGATGCCATCAATATTCTCGCCGCCACGATGCTGGCGATGAGACGGGCCATTCTTGGGCTATCGGTTTTTCCAGGCGCTGTTCAGGTCGATGGCAATCGCCTGCCAAACCTGCGATTCGACGATCGCTGTCTCGAAGGTGAAGCAATTGTCGGCGGCGACGGGAGTGTGCCCGCCATCAGCGCGGCGTCGATTATTGCCAAGACAACCCGGGACCGGATCATGGTGCAAATGGACCGGCTTTATCCGGACTACGAGTTTGCACGTCACAAAGGCTACGGCACTGAAATCCACCGCGAGCGCCTGCAGCAACATGGCCCTTGCGTGCAGCACCGTCGCAGTTTCGCACCGGTAAGGATGGCAGGATGAGCACGACGCCATTTGTTCACCTGCACGTGCATACCGAGTATTCACTCGTGGACAGTACGGTGCGCATAGCGCCGTTGATGGCCCGGTGTGCCGAAGACGGCATGCCTGCTGTGGCGCTGACCGATCAGAACAACCTGTTCGGCATGGTCAAGTTCTTCAAGAAGGCGGTGGCGGCGGGCGTCAAACCGATCATCGGCGTGGACCTTCGCATTGCCAACGAAGACGATGCTTCGCGGCCGCTGCGACTGATCCTGCTATGCCAGAATACGACGGGGTACCGTAATCTGTCGCAACTTTTGACCCGGGCATTTCTCGAAGGGCAGATACGCGGTGTGCCGCTGGTTCGACGACAGTGGTTGACGCGAGAGGGCTGCGAAGGCCTGATTGCGTTGTCCGGCGGCCTGCACGGTGACGTCGGTCACGCGTTACACAATGGTCACTACGATCTGGCGCAGTCGCTGTTGGATGGCTGGCAGGACGTCTTCGTCGATCGATATTACCTCGAGCTCATTCGGACGGGCCGGCCCGGGGAAGAGGAATGCGTGCAGGCATGCCTGACGCTCGCAAGCGATACGCGTACCCCGGTTGTTGCAAGCAACGACGTCCGATTCCTGGATCGTGATGATTTCAACGCGCACGAGGCCAGGGTCTGCATACAGGAAGGGCGCGGGCTCGCCGACCCGGATCGGCCGCGGGACTACAGCGAGAACCAGTACCTGCGCAGTTCGGCGGAGATGCTTGAGTTGTTTGCAGACGTGCCCGAGGCGATTGAGAACGCACGCGAATTAGCACGTCGCTGCAATCTTGATTTGAAACTCGGGGAGAGCGTGCTGCCGGAATTTCCAGTTCCGGAAGGGCAAACTGAATCCGGATTTCTCAAGGCCGAAGCACGTCGCGGTCTCGACGCGCAGCTAGGGCGGATTTTCGAAGCGCAGTCGATACCAGACAAGGAACGCGATGCGTTCAGTGCTCCGTATTTCGAGCGGCTCAGGACCGAGCTCAGTGTCATCAGCGGTATGGGATTCCCGGGATACTTCCTGATCGTTGCCGACTTTATCCGCTGGGCAAGGGAAAATGATATTCCGGTCGGTCCGGGGCGCGGTTCGGGCGCCGGGTCACTCGTGGCCTGGGTGCTCGGTATCACGAATCTTGATCCACTGGAACACGTGCTGCTGTTTGAGAGGTTTCTGAATCCCGAGCGTGTGTCGATGCCCGATTTTGATATCGACTTCTGTATGGAGGGTCGGGATCGCGTCATCGAATACGTTGCCGAGCGCTACGGCCGCGATCGCGTCGCCCAGATCATCACGTTCGGTACGATGGCAGCAAAGGCCGTCATCCGCGATACGGGGAGGGTGCTTGGCCAGCCTTACGGGTTTGTCGATCGTATCGCCAAGCAGGTGCCGTTCGAAATCGGAATGACGCTCGAGAAGGCGCTCGAGCAATCGGACGAACTTGCATCGATGTACCGCGATGACGAAGAGGTTGCGGCGATAATTGACCTCGCAAAGTCGTTAGAGGGTCTGGCACGAAACGCCGGAAAACACGCTGGCGGCGTTGTCATCTCACCGAACCAGCTCACCGATTTCACGCCGCTCTACTGTGAAGACGGCGGCACGCACATCATCACGCAGTTGGACAAGGATGATGTCGAGGCCGTCGGGCTCGTCAAGTTCGACTTCCTGGGTCTCAAAACCCTGACGATCATCGACTGGGCCGAGAAGATCGTCAACGAAGCAGACCCCAGTGCGGAATTCGACATCAACCGCATACCAAATCCTGACGCGAAGACGTTTGAACTCCTGCGCAGTACGCAAACGGCCGCAGTGTTTCAGCTCGAATCCAGCGGCATGCGCGACCTGATAAAGCGCATGCGACCGGATCGTTTCGATGACCTTGTCGCACTTGTCGCGCTATTCCGGCCCGGCCCGTTGCAGTCGGGCATGGTTGATGACTTCATCACCCACCGGCATGCGGTTAACAAGGATGACATCGACTACCTGCATCCCGATCTAAAGCCGACACTCGAGGAAACCTACGGCGTCATCTTGTACCAGGAGCAGGTGATGCAGATCGCGCAGCTGCTCGCCGGCTATACATTGGGTGGTGCTGACCTGTTGCGACGCGCAATGGGTAAGAAAAAGCCTGAGGAAATGGCAAAACAGCGCGAGATTTTTGTAACCGGGGCAACAGAGCGAGGCGTTACGCAGCAAACAGCAACACGCATCTTCGACCTGATGGAGAAGTTTGCCGGTTACGGATTCAACAAGTCGCATTCGGCCGCGTACGCCGTGCTTGCCTACCAGACTGCTTATCTCAAGGCGCACTATCCCGCGGCATTCATGGCCGCTGTGATGACCGCGGACCTCGATAACACGGACAGGCTGGTTACCCTCAAGGACGACTGCCGCAAACAAGGTCTCGAGATTGTCGCGCCAAACGTCAACAGCTCCGCGTACGCATTTTCGGTAGCCGACCAGCGCACAATTCTTTACGGGCTGGGTGCAATTAAAGGTGTCGGGCGCGCCGTTGTCGAGGCGGTCATTGCGAATCGGGAAGCGAGCGGGTCGTTTTCAAACCTGACAGAGTTTTGCCGGCGTGTAGAACACGACAAGATCAACCGCCGCTCTCTCGAGGCAATGATCAAAGCAGGTGCGATGGACGATTTCGGCATCTCGCGCTGTGCGCTGATGCACCAGGTGCCCGAATCTCTTGCCAGCGCTGACCAGGCAGCTCGCGCCGCAGCGGCGGGTCAGAACGACATGTTCGGGCTCGAAAAGGCCGACGTGGCTGTCGATGCGCCCGAGGCGATCGATATGCCCGAGTGGCAGGAGCAGGACTATTTGCGCAATGAGAAAGAGGCGCTCGGTCTTTATCTGTCGGGTCATCCGTTCGACGCGGTACGCGCCGATGCGATGGCCTTTGTGGACGGAAAACTCGTTGACCTGATGTCTGAGACACCGCCGCAATCGACCAAGGGCGAGCGAAACTACGCAAAGGGCGGGCGGGAGGTGACTGTCGCTGGACTGGTTGCCGATATACGCAAGCGCGGTAACCGCGTCAGTGTGACGCTCGATGACGACACTGCGCGCATGGAAATCAGTCTGTTTAGCGAAGCGTTCCAGGAGTTTCGCCATCTGCTTGTCAAAGACGAGATTGTCGTTATCGGTGGTGCTCTTCGCTACGACGATTTCCTGTCGAACTGGACGATAAACGCGAAAAACGTAACGCACATCGACAGGATTATCGAGAGTCGGGCTCGCAGCATGGTGCTGAACCTTGCGCCAAACGGGCATGGGGAGGCGTTGCTGGTCAGGCTGCATGACGTTTTGCTGCCGCATCGAGAAGGCAGTTGTGACGTTTCTGTGCAGTACGTTGGCGAGTCGGCATCCGCACGGCTTAAGCTCGGGCCCGAATGGACAGTGCGGCCAAGCCGCGAACTTCGTGACAAATTGTCGGAGTTGCTGGGTAGCAAAAATGTCCGAATGCTCTACGCACCAACGCGCGATTTGATGTAAGGTTCGAATTCCGGCCACGGATAGCTACGCACAATGGACCTGAAATTCCTTGATTTTGAACAACCTATCGCCGAACTCGAAGCTAAAATCGAGGAACTGCGATTCGTTGGTGATGATTCCGAGATCAACATCAACGAAGAAGTTGGGCGCCTGCGCGGCAAAAGCGAGTCGCTGACCAAGAGCATTTTTGCCAAGCTAAGCGCCTGGCAGGTTGCACAGGTTGCACGTCATCCGATGCGACCCTACACCCAGGACTACCTCGATCTCATTGCACCGGATTTCCAGGAATTGCATGGCGATCGTATGTATGCCGACGACCCGGCAATTATCGGCGGAATCGGACGCATCGACGGGCGACCTATCATGTTCATAGGGCATCAGAAAGGCCGCGATACAAAGGAACGCGTGCGGCGCAACTATGGCATGCCCAAGCCCGAAGGCTACCGCAAGGCACAGCGCCTGATGCGTATGGCCGAGAAATTCTCCTTGCCCATAGTCACCCTGATCGATACGCCGGGCGCGTACCCGGGTGTCGGTGCCGAGGAGCGTGGACAAAGCGAGGCGATTGCGTACAGCCTGTACATGATGGCCGGCCTCAAGACACCGATCATTAGCGTCGTTATTGGCGAAGGCGGTTCCGGTGGTGCGCTCGCGATTGGTGTAGGTGATCGCTTGCTGATGTTGCAGTACGGCATCTATTCGGTAATTTCGCCGGAAGGCTGTGCGTCGATTCTCTGGAAGAGTGCCGACAAGGCAGAGGATGCCGCCGAAGCAATGCGCATCACTGCACGGAGCCTGAGTGAGTACGGTTTGGTTGATGAGGTCCTGCCTGAACCTTTGGGCGGGGCGCACCGTAATCCGCAGGATTCCGCGGACGTCATCCGCAACGCGCTTCTGAAGAACCTCGAAGAACTCGACCAGCTGTCGGTCGATCAGCTGCTCGAAAATCGTCAGCGCCGTCTCGCCAGCTTCGGTCAGTTCAAAGAAACGTGAGCTTCAACCAGGAGAGTCTGCTCCGTGAGCTCCTGGGGCTGGCGGCGCTCTCCGGCGACCCCACACGGCTTGTCATCGCCTACAGCGGTGGATTGGATTCAACCGTCTTATTGCACGCCCTGGCCGTATCCAGGGATAGCCACGGGAAGTCCTTGTTGGCAGTCTATGTTGACCATGGTTTGCACGAAGAATCGGGGCACTGGGCAGACCATTGCGAGTCCTTCGCGAGTTCGCTTGGCGTTGAGTTCACGGGTCTTGCAGTTGACGTCATGACGGATGCCGGCAAGGGATCAGAGGCGGCCGCACGCACGGCACGTTATGACGTGTTCCGATCATTGATCCGGGAAGGCGATTGGTTGTTGTCTGCTCACCATAAGGACGATCAGGCAGAGACCCTCTTGCTGAACCTGATGCGCGGGAGCGGGCCGGCAGGACTGGCGGGTATCGGCGAGGTGCAGCCTTTCGGTTCAGCGTGGTTGGTGCGTCCGCTACTGCCTTTCTCACAAAGTGATCTCGGAGAATACGCGACGCAGCATGACCTCTCCTGGATCGATGATCCGTCCAACGAAGATCGGCAGTTCGATCGCAATTTTTTGCGCCATGAAATTCTGCCCAAACTCGAAGAACGCTGGCCGGCGGTAGCGAGCCGCCTGCAGCAGAGTGCGGTACTGGCCAGCGAGGCAGCGACCATGCTCGATCAGCTTGCCGATGACGATCTGCAGGACCTGGCGGATCGACCGGATCGACTCTCCCTCGATGCGCTCAGGGCGTTGCCATCCGAGCGACAACGCAATGTCATTCGCTATGTGGTGCGAGAACTCGGGCTGCCCGCGCCACCCGCAACGCAACTACGCAGTATTGTTACCGACCTGTTGCCGGCACGTGAGGACGCACAACCGCTGGTGCAATGGAAAGGTGCCGAGGTGCGACGTTACCGCGATCGGGTTTATGTGTTGCCTGAGAGTAAATTCGGTTCGCAAGGGGTTGCCCTGCCGTTGACGGACTCTGGCCTCGACCTGGGCGCGGGAATGGGGGAGCTAGAACTCGCCGAGGGCACGGCACAGGGACTGGCAGGCCAGGTCATCGTCGCGGGGCTGGAAGTCCGCTTTCGCTCTGGTGGCGAGGAAATTAAACCCGCAGGTCAATCACATACGAAGAAACTCAAGAAATTACTTCAAGATGAGGGCATCGTTCCGTGGATGCGTGATCGCTTGCCGTTGTTGTATTCCGGTGGCGAACTTGTGGCGGTGGCCGATCTTTGGATCGCCGCCGGCGCAGCCAGTGAACCCGGTGTTGCTGTGCATTGGAAAAATCGTCCGCCAATTCACTGAATTAGGGTGACTGTCGCTGCAAATCCTTGTAACCTTTAAAACCGTCTTTATTCCAACGACGGCGCGTATTTCCAAGGGTTGGAGAAAAGCACTTAACCGCTACACCGGTGCTTTTGATCCAGCCCTTTGTTGTTTCCGCCGGCCACAGGCCTGTCTATGACATCGTATGTTTTTATTACCGGCGGCGTAGTTTCATCGCTTGGCAAGGGCATTACTTCTGCCTGCCTCGGCGCCATTCTTGAAGCTCGTGGTCTGACGATCAGCATGATCAAACTGGACCCGTACATCAACGTCGATCCGGGCACGATGAGTCCGTTCCAGCACGGTGAAGTGTTCGTCACTCATGACGGCACCGAGACGGACCTCGATCTCGGTCACTACGAACGCTTCGTACGTACAGCGCACGGCGGTCGTCACAGCAACTACACGACGGGCCGGATCTACGAGAGCGTTATCGGCAAGGAACGTCGCGGTGACTACCTTGGCGCCACGGTTCAGGTCATTCCGCACATTACCGACGAGATCAAGCAGGGCGTAAAAAAGGGCGCGGGCGATGCCGACATCTGCCTGGTCGAGATCGGTGGAACGGTAGGCGACATCGAGTCGTTGCCGTTCCTGGAGGCTATTCGCCAGATGGGCATCGAACTGGGGCATGATCGCGTCGTCTACGTACATCTGACGCTGGTGCCCTATATCCCGACGTCCTCAGAAATCAAGACCAAGCCAACGCAACACTCGGTCAAGGAGCTGCGCTCGATCGGTATCCAGCCAGACATCCTGGTTTGTCGTTCCGAAAAACCGCTGCCGCAGGAACAGCGCAAGAAAATCGCCTTGTTCACCAACGTGCAGGAGAAGGCCGTTATTTCGGCGTATGACGCCGACGATTTGTACAAGATCCCGCAGATGATGCACGAGCAGGGCCTCGACGAAATCGTCGCACGCCAATTGGGGCTCGATCTGCCACCGGCTGACCTTAGCGAATGGGATGCGATTGTCGAGGCGAAACAGAATCCAAGCGCCGAAGTAAACGTCGCGATGGTCGGTAAGTACATGGACCTGAAGGACTCGTACATTTCGCTGGTTGAAGCGCTGCAACACGGTGGCATCCATACCCTCACCAAGGTCAAGATTCACTATATTGAATCCCGCGATATCGAAGAAGACGGCATCGATTGCCTGCGCGACATGGATGGCATCGTTGTGCCTGGCGGCTTTGGTGATCGCGGCATCGAGGGCAAGATCGAAACGGTTCAATTCGCGCGCGAGAATGGCATCCCGTACCTCGGCATTTGTCTTGGCATGCAGGTTGCGGTTATTGAGGCTGCACGCAACCTGGCGGGGCTCGAGGGCGCCATGAGCACCGAATTCAATAAAGAAACGCCACACCCTGTCGTGGCGCTGATTACGGAATGGCAAACCGATGCGGGTGCCGTTGAGCAGCGTGACGAAGAATCGGAAATGGGTGGGACGATGCGCCTCGGGGCCCAGCCCATCACACTGATTGACGGCTCTCTCGCTGCGACAAGTTACGGCAGCACAACCATCGAGGAGAGGCACCGGCACCGCTACGAGGTCAACAACAACTACCGCGATCAGTTGGAAAAGGCCGGGCTGCGCTTCTCAGGACTGTCCGTCGACGATCTCGTCGAGACGGTCGAGATTCCAGACCATCCGTGGTTCCTGGCAAGCCAGTTTCACCCTGAATTCACATCAAATCCGCGCGATGGTCATCCGCTGTTTACTGGCTTCATCTCTGCCGTGCGCAAGCATCGCGAAGGTGAATTACCCAAGGTTGCTGAAGCATGAGGTTATGTGGTTTCGAGGCTGACAATGACCAGCCTATCTTTCTGATTGCCGGTACTTGTGTGGTCGAGAGTGAACAGATGGCCATCGACACGGCCGGTACGCTCAAGGAAATCTGCGCCGAGCTCGGCATCTCGTTTATTTACAAGTCCTCGTTTGACAAGGCGAACCGCAGCTCATCGGGCAGTTTCCGGGGGCCGGGCATGGAAGAGGGTTTGCGCATCCTGGGTGAAGTGAAAAGTCAGCTCGGGCTGCCGATACTTACGGATGTGCACGAAGATACGCCAATGGACGAAGTTGCGGACGTCGTTGATGTACTGCAGACGCCGGCGTTTCTGTGCCGCCAGACCAACTTTATTCTGCGCGCCGTAGGAGCCGGAAAGCCCGTCAATATCAAGAAAGGGCAATTCCTGTCGCCCTGGGAAATGCAAAACGTGGTCGACAAGGCGAAGTCGACAGGCAATGAAGAAATCATGGTCACCGAGCGCGGCTTTTCGTTCGGCTATAACAACCTCGTGTCCGACATGCGAAGTCTTGCTGTTATGCGCGGCACAGGCTGCCCGGTCGTCTTCGATGCAACGCACTCGGTACAGTTGCCGGGTGCAAAAGGATCAGCGTCGGGAGGCCAACGCGAGTTCATCCCTGTGCTGGCGCGC
>Ga0255052_10000708_pt1 | contig 26305 bp, 29 predicted proteins | sample JV7_2_21_MG_FD_188632 | JGI IMG/M metagenome (GOLD analysis project Ga0255052, IMG submission 188632) | Seawater microbial communities from Jervis Inlet, British Columbia, Canada - JV7_2_21 | ecosystem: Environmental > Aquatic > Marine > Inlet | place: Canada: British Columbia | collected...
TCTGGATACGCTGGCGCTGCTCAACTGGACATTACCGGAACTCGCACGGTTGCTGCCGAGTCTCCAGCGGCGGCTGACAATCGTCAGCGCGGGAGAGCCAATGTGGCGAGGCGGACTGTCGGCGCCACGATCCCTCTATGTACATGCCGACCGGCCTCTGATCAGCGAGAATGCGACGAGTACCCTGCTACATGAAGTCATGCACCTGTCTCTGGCACTGTCCGCTGCTGATGGCTATGACTGGATCGTCGAAGGTCTGGCGGAGTATTACAGCCTGGAGTTACTCAATCGAAGTGGCTCGATCTCAGATTCGCGATATGCGCTCGCGCGAGCGGACCTGGCGGACTGGGCCACGCGCGCGACAGCACTCTGCCGACAATCATCGACTGGCGCGACAACCGCGCTCGCAGTAGGCATTCTGTCAGTACTGGATAGGGAAATTCGTGATCTCTCAGACGGAGATGCCAGCCTCGATGACGTCGTCAGAGAGCTTATCGCTCTTGGCCCGGGAATCGGTCTTACCGACCTGGCCGATATCGCGGAGCGAGTCGCTGGAGCCAAACCGGACGCACTGCACATCGACAATCTCCCCGGCTGTCGTAATATCACTACTAGTAACCACACACAATAAATCCATCGATGGACCGACAACACGACCTTGAAGTCATTCTCCGCTCGCGCACTCCGATCGTCATCATTGAGACACGGGACGAAGCGCGCATGCTGGACATGCTTCAGTCCATCGCAATTTCAGGCATTGGCGACAGCTACATGCCGCTCTTTCGCTGGACTGTTACTGACGGTCTGCAGCGAATTGATATCGCTCTTGAGCCACAGCCTCTGAATGCAGAGCCTGGCGAGGTACTCAAACATATCCGGGCCGTACGAAAACCGGGAATCTACGTGCTCCTCGACTTCCATCCGTTCCTTGAGGATCCGGTGCATGTCCGGCTGATCAAGGACATCTGTATTCGCTACAGAGAGGTACAACGACAAATCGTGTTGATCAGCCACACAGTCAAACTCCCCAGCGAACTTGAGACATTCAGCGCGCACTTCGACATGGCGTTGCCGACGGAAGACGAGCGACGCCAGATCATTCAGCGTGTCGCTGATGAATGGACTGACGAGAACCCGGGCTCGAAAGTCCAGGCGGATACCAAGGCTTACGAATTACTGGTTCAAAATCTCGCAGGACTGACTTACAACGACACCGAGCAACTCGCACGTAATGCAATAATCATCGATGGCGCAATTACCAAGAGTGATCTGCCAGGAGTCATGCAAGCCAAGTACGAGCTTTTGAATCGTGGCGGCGCTTTGCAGTTCGAGTATGACACGGCCCAATTCAGCGAACTTGGCGGATTGAGTAGACTCAAAGCGTGGCTGTCGCAGCGCAAGTCTGTCTTTCGCGGCGACACCAGCGCCGCGCACCTCGATGCGCCGAAGGGCATTCTGCTCCTGGGTGTTCAAGGTTGTGGCAAGAGTCTGGCTGCCAAAGCGACAGCTGGCATTTTTGGCGTACCTTTGTTGCGCCTGGATTTTGGCGCTGTCTACGACAAGTATCATGGCGAAACCGAACGAAAACTTCGGGAATCACTGCAAACAGCAGACGTCATGTCTCCCTGTGTGCTGTGGGTAGACGAAATTGAGAAAGGCATAGCCGGTCGCGGCGGCGAGACGGGAACTACGCAGCGGGTTCTTGGGACATTCCTGACCTGGATGGCTGAAAAGAAAAGCCACGTATTTGTCGTTGCTACGGCTAACGACATCAGTGCGCTCCCGCCTGAGCTGGTTCGTAAGGGACGCTTTGATGAGATCTTTTTTGTTGACCTTCCCGACAAGAAAATCCGAGCGTCGATCCTGGCGATCCATTTGACCAGCCGTGAACAACGACTCAGCGACTTTGATATCGAGTCACTTGTCGATGCGATGCGGGGCTTTTCAGGCGCAGAGATAGAACAAGCGGTTGTCGCAGCATTCTATGCCGCACATGCACGCAGAGAAATTCTGGCAACCAGCCATATTATGAATGAGGTTAAACAAACAAGGCCGCTGTCCATCGTAATGCAGGAGCAAGTTCACGCCCTGAGATTGTGGGCGGACGGCCGCACCGTGCCCTGCGACTAATCGTCGCGTGTTGCATTTTACGTAACGCATCTGACCCCTGAGCTGTCGCTCCATGGACCAGAACCCGTGCTAATATGCGTGGATGGCTAATGATAAAAAGAACATAAACGAATTAGTCACAGATGATGACGATCCGACTGCGGAACTCGAAGCACTTGCACTAGAGCAGGTGGCTCCGGTTGACGAAGAACGGGATTTGTCAGAATCTGCCGCCGATACGCATGACTATGGTCATGCGAACGATTCCGATCATGACGCCACAGTGTCGGAGCTCAAGTCTGATCTCAAGACGCGATCCGAAACGATCAGCCAACTGCAGTACGACATCGAGCAGCTGCGCGCAAAGTGGATAGGGCTCGAAGTTGAAATCAAGGCCCGCGAGGAGTTGACTGACAAGCTGAACGAGGAGCTTGCCACTGCCGCAGACAAACTCGTGCGAAAAGAAAAGCTCCTTAAGAAGCGCGACCAGTCAGTCAAAGCACTGAAAGCCGAGATTCGCCAGCGCAATCACGCATACGGTGAACTCAAGGCAACAGCGATCGAACATGAACAGCGAATTGAGGCCCTTAACAAGGAACTCATCGCAGATCGCAGCGACGAGGCAGAGCAGGACCGACAGCTCGTCAACCAGCAAGCCGGAAAAATCGCCAGTGCCGAAACAACAATCAACCAACTGCGCGGGCAGCTTGAAAGGACCGAAACATACGCCGACTCACTTCGGCAGGCTTTGCATGATCGGACAACCGTGAAAGACCAGGCTGCGGATACACGCGAATTTCTTCAGGGCGGTCTGGAGCGAGCAACGGGCCAGGTGGAGGACCTGAAAACCGCGCTTGCCGAAGAAAAGATAATCAATGCGGAGTTGCACCGGAAACTCGACGGACTAGACGATGCTCATGCCGAAGAGATTCGAGTAATCCGCTTCGAACTCGGTGAAGCTCAGGAGACGGTTGCACAACACGAATTGCTGACAGAACAATTAGCCTCTGATCTCGTCGATACCCGCGGCTTTCGTGATGAGCTCGAGCATATGCTAAGCAAATCCGAAGAACAGAACAGCTCACGAATTGAGAATCTGGAGAAAGAGAACCGCCGACTCTTGCGTGAAGTCGATGAAAACAAGGACAAGCTCGAGACTAAAAACGAGGCCATAAATTGCCTGCTCGCAGAACTCGCCAAGAAGTCCCAACAGATCGATTCGATCGGAGAGATCGAAAACGTCATTCATGAGATTGATGACCGAATGTCCGAGCGCATCGATGAACGATCAAAGAAAGATCGTGATCGGATAACACGTGTGCTGATCGGCTCAGTGGATGGCCAGGAATTGCGATTCCCGCTGTTTAAGGACCGGCTGACAATTGGGCGAACCGAACAGAACGACATTCAGCTCAAAGCGTCTTACGTTAGCCGCCGCCATGCTGTCATTGTGACGGATCGTGATGCGACGCGCGTTATCGACTGGGGCAGTAAGAACGGCGTATTCGTCAACTCCAAACGCATCACCGAACATTTCCTGCGAAACGGTGACACCGTAACAATCGGCACGGCCGACTTCCGCTACGAGGAACGACCCAAGCGGGACACCTGATTCAGCAACTACTAGCCCGGATTGTGAGCACAGTCACGGACTTTTGCGGCCGTACATCTTAGAGTAAAGCCGAATCGCATGGAGCGCGTAACGGCAATGATGTTTACGAATACGGCAGGTAAGCCAGGTCACCTCACCGACACTCAGCAGATCAGTCGCGACGCGGGCAAGCTCATGTCTCGAAAAGTCTGGTTGCCGAAGGTCCTCTACAACGCACTCCCCTACTTTTATCTGATTGCCGGTGTCGCGGCGTTTTTCACGACCCTGTACATCAGTAATTGGCTTTGGGTACTGCCACACTACCTGTTGTTCGCCGGCGCATGTCTGCATATGGGCTTTCTCGTGCACCGACGACGCCATCGCCGCTAGGACTTGATCTTTCCAAGGCTGTAGGCAACGATAGCTGTCCCTTCGGTGTGAGACAGCCAAATGAGCCAAAACCCACTTCGGCAGATCGCACTCAGGGAGTCAGCGCTTTTTCTGGGCTTGCTCTTTCTGGGATTTGTCCTGGTACCGATCGCGATCTACGCGGTTGGCCAGGATGTACTTGGCGAATTCGGTGGCCACGGTTATGCGGATTTCTTCGGCAGTCTGAGTGCGAAGATTCGGTCCGGTGATGCTACCGCCTGGTTTTTCGTGCTGTCGCCATACCTGGTCTGGCAAACGCTTCGTCTGACCGTGTTCGCGTGGCGGGCCACGAACAAGCCCGGCAATGACTGAGTACGTCGCCATGACGAGTTCCTGAAAATTGTGACTCGGATCACATTTTTTTCCTTAACAACAACTCACTTACGACGTTTGTATAGAAATTATGTTAACAATGCTGCATGCTCAACTGAGGCAGGTTCTATAGTTACCATTCATTCCACATTGCAACACTTCGCGCACGAGCAGTAACGATGAAGCGTTTTACTAACTGGCTGACCAGCAAAATCTCGCCAAAGAAGGCTTCGTCGGACCCGAAACCCGGCAGGACCGGCGCGCACCTTCGCCAGACAGGCTCTCACCTTGTTAATACCGGCGGCCACACGGCACGGCGAGTTGCAAAACCCAAACAGGCCGTTCCCAAGTCTCAACCCGAATACGTCGACCTTGATCCGCACGTTGAAGGCCGGATCGAAGACAATGGTCCCGGAAAAAACGTACTGATTCGCAACAAATATGTACGTGAAGACACCGGTACCCATGAAACGCTGAAGATTCTTGACGATTCGATGATTGACACCAATGAAGAAGAAGGTATCGATCCCTACAATACTGGCCAGTTCGATCGCTCGAAGAATTGGGACAAGCGACTTAAGTAAGTCGATAGCCACCTGCGGTAAACTCCAGCAACTCCATTCGTCGCTTTACAGGAGCAGAAATGAGCTTGCGCGTATCGTTTGACATCGATGATCACGACCTCAAACATTTTCGCCTGATTATGCGAGAGACGCGCAAAGCGGCCACACGAATGGCGCCCGAGGATATCGTGGCGAATGCCGAGGAACTCCTTCAGGTCATCGCTGTTTCGAGCATGCCAGGATTCATCCTGGAGAGAATTCAGAAGCTGCGCCTCATGATTCGCATGCTGTCCGATCTTGAGTGGCTACTACCGCATGAGGAGGCAACCCGCGTGCTGAATGCCCTTGCTTATTTCACTGAACCCGACGATCTGATTCCGGATCATATTCCCGGGCTCGGTTTTCTGGATGATGCCATCATGGTTGAACTGGTCGTGCGGGAACTCAAGCACGAAATCGAGGCTTACCAGGATTTTTGTGATTTTCGTGGACAATCGCCCGCAGTCCGTGGCCGCGGCATCGCGACCAATCGTGAGGACTGGCTCGCCGGACGTCGGGAGAAGTTGCAATCGCGCATGCGCCGGCGGCGTAAGAAGCGAAGCCAGGATGGCGACGGCCAACCGAAACTGCGATTATTTGATTAGGGCATGTAATACCAACTCGTAGCGGCAACGCCCATCCACAGCAACAACTGTCCAAACCAGCGAGATCGATGATTAATCAGCAAGGCGTAGAAACTCGCGGCCGATATGATGGTCATACCGAAGAAGATGAGCAAACTGAACGAAAGGGGTCGAAATTCGTGCTACAACCCCGGGTAGTCGTCACCAAGTATCAAAAAGACGACCAGCACCGCGGCCAGGCTGACAGTGATCGCCAGGCAAGACCCGAGCAGCATGCCGGTAATTACTGTCAATGGTCTCATGTGGTATTTTCCGAAGTGGACTATTATCTACCGCAGTAAACGGCCCGCAGTTATGCCAATTACGCCCTTGATCGAAGCACGCCGTCCATCTAGCCTAGCCCAAAGACAGTGTGAATGAATATTATTGCCGATATTGGAGAGAGATATTGAAAGTACTTGAGTCCCGTCGTACTGCCTGGTTCGCCGGCGTGTTGCTTGGTTTCCTTGCGGCACCGGTCATAGCAAGCTCCGAGGCAGTAGTCTCCGATGAGCCTTTGTCGCCCGAGCAGCGGCACGAAAATATCGGCGAGCTGGTCACTCAGTTCATTCAAAAGTCACACTATCTGCACGTCGCGGTGAACGACGATTTGTCCTCGCGCGTCATGGACAGGTATATCGACGCTCTGGATCGTAATCGCATGTATCTGCTCGACAGTGACGTCGAGTTTTTCGAAAAATTCCGTCATCAGCTTGACGATGTTGTCCGGAGCCAGCCGCTCGATCCGGTTTTTGATATGTTCTCGATTTATCGCTCAAGGGTGCGGGCAAGATTTGAGTTTGCCCTGACTCAGCTCGAGATCGAGCCTGATTTTTCTATCGATGAAAGCTACCAGTTCGATCGCTCGGAATTACCCTGGGCGACGACAACTGTCGAGCTCGACGAGCTGTGGCGCAAACGTGTAAAGAACGACGTCCTCAATCTGGCATTGACCGACAAGCCTTGGGAAGAATCTCGTGAAGTGCTAATTAAGCGCTACACGCGATATCTCAAACGTATGGATCAGGTTACAAATGACGATGTGTTCGAGACCTTCATGAATGCCTTCGCACATACGCTGGATCCACACTCCAGTTATTTGTCGCCGAGAAATTCCGAGGAATATCGAATCGCAATGAGCCTGTCCTACTTCGGTATTGGCGCATCGCTGCAAACCGAAGATGACTACGTTCGCATCGTCAATATCATCCCGGGTGGCCCGGCTTCCATCGACGGGTCCTTGAATCCTGAAGACAAGATCATCGGTGTTGCCCAGGGCGGTGATGGAATCATGGTTGATGTCATTGGCTGGCGACTCGACGATGTTGTGGACCTTATACGCGGCCCGGCCGATACAGTAGTTAGGCTGCAGATCATTCCTGCCGGCACCCTCCCCGGCAACAGCGACAAGGAAATCAGTCTGACACGGGGTCAGGTACGACTCGAAGAACAAGCCGCCAAAAGTGAAGTTGTGACAATTCCCCGTGATGGCCGAGAATGGTCTATTGGCGTTATCGAAGTGCCAAGCTTCTATCGCGACTATCGCGCGCTCAGCAGTGGTGATAAGAACTACACGAGCACAACCAAGGATGTGAAGCGCCTTATTGCCGAGCTCGAGGATCAGGGTATTGATGGCCTGATTATCGATTTGCGAGACAATGGCGGCGGCCACCTCACGGAAGCAACGGCTCTTTCGGGTTTGTTTATCGACAACGGACCAGTTGTGCAGCTGCGTAACTCGAATGGGCGTATCAGCCGCCTCGATGACCCTGATCCAGTGGCCAGGGTCGCTTACAACGGGCCTCTTGCAGTACTCGTGAATCGATTCAGCGCCTCCGCATCAGAGATTTTCGCCGCAGCTATTCAGGACTATGCACGTGGCGTAATTATCGGCCAGGAGACCTTTGGCAAAGGTACGGTGCAAAATCTCTATTCACTTGATCAGTACCTGCAAACTGAGGACGACGATGGATTTGGCCAGCTAACACTGACAATTGGCAAGTACTACCGGGTGACTGGTGAAAGCACCCAGCATCGCGGCGTAAATCCGGATATTAATTTGCCCTCGCCGATCGACTCTGAAGAGATTGGCGAGAGCGTGCGTGACAGTGCGTTGCCGTGGGATACGATCCAGACCACTCGTTTCAGGGCCGGTGATCCGCTTGACAACACAATTCAGTCGCTGACAGCGAACCACTCGCAGCGCGCCAAGGACGATCCGAATTTTCAATACTTGATGGCGTTCATCGAGGACGATCGGGAGTCCCGCTCGCACACATCCGTATCGCTGAATATCGACGGCCGGCGTACAGACCGTGAGGAAGACCTGGAACGTGCGCTGGCACTCGAAAATGAGCGGCGTCTGGCTCTTTCTCTTGATCCTATCGAGAGTCTCGAGGAACTGGATAACGAAGAGCGACCGGATGTTCAGCTTGACCAGGCAGCCGGCATTGTTACAGACTTGGCCGTGATGCGCGAAATCGGGGCCACTCCGGCGCAAACCGCCCAGATAAGGCCCTGAGTCAGCACACTTGCACGCAGGTATATTGGTGTTATACTTCACCATAACACCTCGCTGAGCACCGCAACCTGGAGGTCCCGTGACAGCACGGCAGGCACCGCAGACGTACGCTGCATTGAGCGCAACCAGTAAGACATCACTGTTGCTGCTCGGAGTCTGGTGTGGATCAGCGCTCGCCTCAACCGAGATTCAGGCACCGTGCCCTGAGCTAAGCAAGCAAACCGAAGCCGCCCTGCATGAGATTCTCGATGGCGATGCGGCGACACCACCGACCATTCGAACAGTAGATTCTTCAGACGTCGTGACTCTACCACCGCTCGCAAGTACGGCTTCAGATCCGGCGATAGATGAGCATGATTCGGGTACTAACCTTGAGGTTGCAAGCAGTACGAGTTCAGCGAGCCCTGAGATTACCACCCGACGCCCCGGCCCCGCAGCGAAAGAACTTCCGAGCTTTCGGCGCCATATGTTCCGCACCGATATCTAACGACTCAGAATAGCGGCCAGATTCCAGTAGTTTTCGCCAAGAAGATTGGCGTCTGTTGTCTTAATGACGCCTTTGTCGCTGATACCGAAGACTGTTGCGACGGTAGCGGAGACAGGTACTGCATCTTCATCATTGCGAAAAACGGCTTTCTCTGTGATCAACTTCGCCCGCTGCTGCAGGATGTCCGCGAACTCGGTCGCCTTGTCGAACGTGTTGGAGCGCTTGTTGACGCGAGCAACGATAACGTCGCACTCTTCCTTGCCACCATAGTTGATCGCACCGACACTTTTTTCAGCAGCTTCCTTCGCCATTTTCGCCAGCTCATCGGCACAAAAATGCAGATACAACTGCTGCGCAAAGGCGAGAATCATGGAATTGATCATGCGCTTTGTTGGAATGTCCAGACCTTCGGTATCAGGCGGAATACGATTTTGAACCTCATCGTAGCGCAGCAGTAACTCCTCCTCTGCACGCTGTGTAGACTCGATCGTTACTGCGAGATTATCGAGAATCGCCGTTGCCGACCGGCGCCGAAAGAATCTGAGGAAACCGCTCATTGACGTCAGGCGATGCCGCTCCGCCATCAACTGGTCTTCGAGCGTCTGAACCTGCATTCGTTGTTCGCCGATGCTTCGTTCAATACCGGTCGCTTCTTCTGCTCGTCTTGCGTTCCAGCCAGCCAGCAGTTGACTGTGTTGTCTTTGCTCTCGCTGCTGTTTGAGTTGTTCAGCAAACTTCTCCAGCTTGCTTTGACAGCGCCGATTCAGGTTTCTTAACTGGTAATAAATGATGACGTTGTAGACCCACTCGGGGTCGCCTAGCAATTGCTCCAGGTGATCGAGTTTCTGTTGTACGCGTGCTGTCGAACCTTCCTGCTGCTTTACACGATCCTGCAGCCGGAACTGCTCTTTGCGTAATCCAGCGAATTCCTTCTTGAGTTCAGCACGGTTCCAGTAGAGCTCCAGGAGCTTCTCGCTCTCCTCTTCCGGTCTCTCGTCCGAATTCCCAAAGATGGCTGTAAGGCTCGTCACCAACGTTTCCTCTTAACATAATCCTGGCCAGCAACGCGCTATGCCGAGAATGACTACTTGCCGAATCATGACAATTGGAGGGGCGGGATACTCTGACTGAATCGACAGTTTTGGAAACTGCCCGGCATCGTTTACCGAATTGAGTTGACTAGCGTTCGAGAATCAGATGACCCTGATCCGTCAAGTACTCAAGCCATTTGTTCAGTACGACGTTGCGCTGCCAGCGGGCATCGAGTTCAACGCGATGTGCTCTCCTGAGCCGGCGCAATTCTGCATGCCGGTGATGACCGCTCAATTGCATCACTTCGGCTAGTTGGCCGTCGAGGTACGCACGGACCGTCATGTCCGGGTCCGCAATACGACCGTCGTCGGTTTCAAAGTAGTACGTCAGCGATAACGTTACCGTGTATCGGCATCGCTCGAGTATCTCCACGTACAATTCACAATCACCTGCGACGCGCGAACGAAAACAACCGTCAAGTCGTTCTAGCTCGGGAATCAGGTGCAACAAACGCAGGTAGTTACTTTCATACATTGCCATCAAACCAACAAAACTCTTTGGTTTGACAATCGTCTGTGGAACGATTTGGTAGTCGAGCAACATGCACTCAATATAGCACAGCGATCCGGCTGGAAAAGACGCGCTGCTTATGTTCCACGACAGTGTCACAAAAGAGAAATTTCAGGGTCGCACTCGCCTCTCAACACCGGTACTATCGAGTATTCGGCTTGATATTTCCTCGATCGAAAACTTGGTCGTATCAACGTGCGGTATCCGGTAACGTTTGAATATCTTTTCCGATTCGCGCAACTCGTAGCGTACTTGTTGAGCTGACGAGTACTTACCCATCGGACGACGTTCCTTACGTATCTGCCTTAGCCGGTCCGGTGCGATCATCAATCCAAATAATTTGTGATTCTGTTGCTGCAGAAAATCGGGCAACTGCCCGGATTCAAAATCCTCTTCGGTGAGAGGATAATTCGCGGCATACACGCCATATTGCAGTGCTAAGTAGAGACAAGTCGGAGTCTTCCCCGATCGCGAAACGCCCACAAGAATGACATCGGCCATTTCGTAATTGCGGCTTATTCCACCATCATCATTCGCCAATGCAAAGTTGGTCGCCTCAATTCTCTTCATGTAGGCGTCAATATCACTCATGCCATGGGCGCGCCCCGACGCATAGGCCGGCTTATGACCCAACTCCTGTTCCAGCGGATCAAGAAACGCATCAAAAATATCCAGATGAAGGCCGTTGGCGTGCTTGAGAATCTTGCGGAATTCCGGCTGAACGAGTGTCGAAAAAACGATCGGGCGAAACGTGTCACTCGCACCGGATTCATCGATTTTTTGTACGGCCTCACGCGCCTTGTCTTCGGAATCTATAAATGGCAAAGTCACTTGCCGAAAGTCCTGGCAATTAAACTGCGTGATAAGGCTGTGACCCAGCGTTTCCGCGGTCACGCCGGTCTGATCTGATAGAAAGAAAACGGTTCGTTCGTTCATTAGCGGAAGTCCTAGATTTCAGCAGCAATGATCATCGCCGTCCCAGCTGTAAGCAACACCGATTGTCCATTTCTTGCACTGGAACACAAGGGAGCACGTATTGGAGCCATATGTCATCAAGCTCGCTGAGCTTGGTATGAAGGATGTCGAAATCGTCGGCGGCAAGAATGCGTCTCTCGGAGAAATGATCGCGAATCTCAGCAATCTGGGTGTGACTGTCCCGGGTGGCTTTGCGACAACATCGGCTGCCTATCGGGCGTTTCTCGGTACAGGCGGTCTCGACAATCGCATTGCCGACCTTCTCGACGACCTCGATGTTGATGATATCGATGCGTTGAAGAATGCGGGTCAATCCATCCGCAACTGGATCCTGGATACTCCTCTGCCGGGCAGACTGTTCAGCGACATCGAGACGGCATGGAATGAGATGTCGGGGGGGCACGATATCTCCGTTGCCGTGCGATCATCAGCGACCGCAGAGGACCTGCCTGACGCGTCCTTCGCAGGCCAGCAAGAGACGTTTTTGAACGTGCGCGGCATGGACAATCTTGTCACTGCCCTGCACCAGGTATTTGCGTCCTTGTACAACGATCGGGCGATTTCCTATCGGGTGCACCAGGGCTTCGATCACAAGCACGTCGCACTGTCGGTCGGCGTGCAGACCATGGTGCGCAGCGACGTCGGCTCGGCCGGCGTAATTTTCACTTTGGACACTGAAACGGGATTTCGTGACGCAGTATTTATTACAGCGTCGTACGGCCTGGGCGAGACCGTTGTCCAAGGCGCGGTTAATCCTGACGAATTCTATGTATACAAGCCTGCGCTTGCGGACGAGCGCTTCCCGATCTTGCGCAAGAACCTTGGCAGCAAGGAAATCAAGATGATCTACAGTAACGATGCCACTCCGGGCAAAACTGTGGACACCGTTGATGTAGATGAGAGCGAAAGGCAGACTTTTTGCATTTCGGACGAGGACATTGTTGAGCTCTCACGGATGGCTATAACGATCGAGAATCACTACGGCCGGCCAATGGATATCGAATGGGGCAAGGACGGCAACAACGGCAAGCTCTACATTCTGCAGGCCCGCCCGGAGACTGTGCAGAGTCGCAGCGGACGGACCATCCAGCGTTTTACGCTGAAGGGAAAATCTGACGTAATCATCAGTGGCCGCAGTATCGGGCAGAAGATTGGTGCCGGCCCGGCGAAAATCATTCGGAACGTCAGCGAGATGGCGCGCGTTCATTCCGGGGACGTATTGGTCTCGGACATGACCGACCCGGATTGGGAACCGGTCATGAAACGCGCTGCGGCTATTGTAACGAATCGTGGCGGCCGTACCTGCCACGCTGCAATTATCGCGCGCGAGCTGGGTATCCCGGCTGTCGTCGGCTGTGGCAACGCTACTGAAAGCATCAGCGACGGTCACGAAGTCACAGTTAGTTGTGCCGAAGGTGACGAGGGCTTTGTCTACGACGGCAGACTGGATTTCGAACAGACCCAGATTGAGCTCGATTCACTTCCGGATATCCCGGTCAAACTCATGATGAACGTTGGCAATCCCGACAGAGCCTTTGACTTCGCCAACATTCCGAATCACGGCGTTGGTCTTGCGCGACTCGAATTCATCATCAATCGAATGATCGGAGTGCATCCCCAGGCGCTGCTTGAATACGACGAGCTCGATAATGCGACACGAGACGCCGTCGATGAACAAATGGCCGGTTACGGTGATCCGGTGCAATTTTTTGTCGACAAACTCGCAGAGGGTGTCAGCTCGATCGCAGCCGCCTTCTCGCCTGAGCCCGTTATTGTTCGGATGTCCGACTTCAAATCAAATGAGTACGCGAATCTGATTGGCGGCGAACGCTATGAGCCCGATGAAGAAAATCCGATGATCGGCTTCCGCGGCGCAGGTCGCTACCTCGCGGACAGTTTCCGGCCATGTTTCGAGCTTGAGTGTGCCGCGATCCGCAAGGTCAGAAACGACATGGGCCTCAGGAACGTTCAGGTCATGATCCCATTTGTCCGCACCGTGCAACAGGCCAAAGATGTCGTTGCCTTGATGGCCGCAAACGGCCTGGAGCGCGGCAAGGATGATTTGAAAGTCATCATGATGTCCGAGCTACCGACCAACGCGCTGCTGGCTGATCAGTATCTTGAGTTATTTGATGGCATGTCGATCGGTTCCAATGACATGACCCAGCTTACACTTGGACTCGATCGCGATTCGGCCCTGGTCGCCGACATCTTCGATGAGCGTGATGATGCGGTCAAAGCCCTGCTCGCCATGACAATTTCGGCCTGTAAGAAACAAGGCAAGTACGTCGGAATTTGTGGTCAGGGACCGTCTGATCATCCGGACCTGGCTCGCTGGCTGCTCGATCAGGGCATCGAGAGCATGTCATTGAATCCCGATAGCGTCATCGAGACATGGCTGTTTCTTGCCGGAGAATCTGTCTGATATGTGGGAGCGGCTTCTATGTGGGAGCGGCTTCTATGTGGGAGCGGCTTCTATGTGGGAGCGGCTTCTATGTGGGAGCGGCTTCAGCCGCGAAAGGGCTAGAACCGATCGTATCGTGACCTTCGCTGCCACCTGATTCGTGGCAACCATATGCCAAGAACCATGCCGACGACGAGAACCAATGCGCCAGTCATGAACCAGTAACGAGTCGTCTGACTCGTCAGCTCGCGATTCTGTTGCTCGAGCGTCGCTGCCTGAATCTCAGCGTTCGCCAATTGCTCGCGCAGTTCCTTGTTCTGGTTGTTGATCACGAGCACGTTGGCGGCCGTACGCTTGATCTCAGCCAGCTCCTGCTCGAGCCGCCTTTTTTCCGACTCCAGCGACGATATCTGACGCGTTGCCCCATCGTACTCGCCTTTGACCGCGTCAAGCTGGGAACTCAGGGATGTTCCCTGTGCATCAGCGTTCGTCAGCCGGCTTGTCAGTGCCTCCAGCTGCTCCCGCGCACTGGCCTCGTTCATCAGGTAGCGAGTGAGCACCCAGCCTTCGGTACCGGCGGCCGTACGAACGCGCGCATACCCTACTTCGTCGTCCCGTTCAAGCACCTCGAGAGCGGTACAGCTGGGCAGCATGCGTTCAATCGCGTTGCTCGTGCTGGGCCCGGTCCGAAGCATGACTTCGAATTGGTCACTTACCCAAACAGATTGTGCGCCGGCGTAGGCGGAAGGAAGGAAGATAAGCAGGCAGATCGCCCAAAACTTTGTTGTAAACGTCATCGTGCAGTGTCTGGTTCCGAATGCGGCAACTATAATCCATGGCACAGTCCTGCGCCACACAAAATCAAATAAATCAGTCGCTTAAAGGTGACAATTTATGAATATTCTTCTCCCAGTTTGCGCCGTCGAATGGCGTGACTTTGAGCGCAGCAATCGATTCAGGATTCAGACAGTTGACGTTGACGCTGATTCCCGTGGGATGTGAACGCGGGGCATAAAAAGATTTAACACCACAGTGACGGCAAAACATGTGTTTCGCAACACCGGTATTGAAAGTGTAGGTTTGAATGTCGTCCTTACCGCTAAGCAGTCGAAAGTCCTCATTCGGGACGATCAGGTGCACGTAACCGCTCATCTTGCAGATGCTGCAGTTGCACAGGTCTGCTTCGATATCCGCGGCTGCTTCCACCGTGAATCGGACTCTGCCACAGTGACAGCCACCTTTGTGCAATGTCATTGGCTATTCCTCGCGCCGCGCTTTACCCACACAGCAATATGGTTGTTCGCCGGCATCGCGTACGACCGCACTCGGATCATGCCGCCTGCCGCGGCCAGACGATCAAGATCCTCAAGGTGGCGAATGCCCATGTCCGGATCCCTTTGACGAAGTGACCGATGAAACTCGGCGTTGCTGAGCGTGTTGAATTCCCCACCCTGTCGGAATGGCCCATAGAGTACAAACACACCGTCGTCCGCCAAGACTGACGCGACCAGCAAGAACATCTTTTCGACTGCTGCGAAACTCATAATATGAGCGGTGTTCGCCGAATAGACGCCATCATACGGCCCGGATGGCATAGTATCGGCCAGTACGTCCAAAACCACAGGCTCGCTAACGTTTGGGAGAGCGGCCTCCGCCAGCCAGGCGAGAATTCCGGCGTGGTTTTCTGCAACGTCACTGGTTTGCCAGACGAGATGGCCCAGCTCGGGCCCGAAACTCACTGCATGCTGTCCCGTACCGGAGCCTATTTCCAGAATGGATCCGCGACTGCGAAACTCCTCCCGAATGACATCCAGAATTGGCTGGCTGTTGCGTTCGGTCGCCGGAGCGAACGGCTTCTCGTCCATTCGTTCTATCTGGCCGTTAGTCGGGACTGATCAAGAAGCTGTTCACGATACCAGGTGAGCTCGGCGATCGAATCGCGAATATCGGACAGCGCTCGGTGTGATGATTCCTTGCTAAAGCCTGCCGTGACCTCGGGCGCCCATTGTTGAGCGAGTATTTTCAAGGTACTGACATCGAGATTGCGGTAGTGAAAGAAACGCTCCAGTTCCGGCATCTCACGGGCGAGAAATCGCCGGTCCTGACAAATGCTGTTGCCGCTCATCGGCGATGAACCGGCATCCACCCACTGCGACAGGAAGTCGAGTGTCTGCAATTCAGCCTGACGCATCGAAATATCGCTGCGCAGGACCCTGTCAGTTAATCCCGACTCACCGTGCTGCCGCGTATTCCATTCGTCCATACTGTCCAGCACTGCCTGCGACTGCCCAATCGCAAGCACCGGCCCTTCTGCCAGCTCATTCAGATGCCTGTCTGTGACGATTGTTGCAATCTCGATGATCGTGTCCGTCTCGGTATTCAGGCCGGTCATCTCCAGATCAATCCAGATCAGATTTGCCGCACGATCCGTGCCATTTTCCTCGTTGCTCATTCAGGTCCTCAAACCGTCGCTTATCAGTGAGGCGATAGTTTACCTTTCCTGAGTGTGCAAGGCTCCTGACATCACGGCATACTCTGCGGCAGATTCGTGGAGATAGGGCGAGAATGCCGCAGGACGAAGCCGTTGTTATAGCTACCTTCAGCCGCCGCATGCGATTGCGGCTGGCAAGCGGTGGCGAAGTCGACGCCCGAATCAAGGGTAAGCGGCTCAGGCCAGTCTGCGGAGACAGGGTTGTTGCCCATCCTATTGACGATGAATCCGACTGGTTGATCACAGCGATCCTTGAACGGGAAAACGTACTCGATCGACCGAATATGCGTGGCAAGATTGAGGTGCTCGCTGCAAACGTCGAACTCCTGCTGGTCGTCGCTGCCGGGTCACCGGAACCTGACTGGTTCATCGTCGACCGCTACCTGTGTGCGGCCGAGAATATGGGCGTAGCAGCTGCTGTCATCTATAACAAAGCCGATCTCGACAAAGACGAAGTCAAGCTCCAATCCGCGCTTCGCGATTACGAACAAATTGACTATCCGACCGTCCGTTGCAGCGCGATGACAGGTTCCAACCTCGATGAGGTACAGGGCATTATCCTCGGAAAAACGGGGATCATTGTTGGCCAGTCCGGAGTGGGCAAGTCCAGCATCATCAATCAACTCATGGGCGGCGAAAAGCAGCGCACGGCGGCGATCTCGGACAAGACCGGGGAAGGTCGACACACGACCGTCAATTCGATGATGCTGACCTTACCGGGCGGCGGCGCGATTATCGATTCACCCGGTGTCAGAGACTACGCACCGGCGCTGCGATCAGCCGCTCAGGTGATCCGGGGGTTTCGCGAAGTAGAAATCGCCGGGCATGGTTGTCGATTTGCAAATTGCCGCCATCTTCGCGAACCCGGGTGTGCCGTCAAAGCGGCAGTGGAAGACCAGACGATAGGTGCTCGCCGCTACGAGTCGTACCGACGTTTGCTGGCTCTGACAGAAAAGCTCGATAAGAAACCGTAGGAGCGGCTTTAGCCGCGATCGGGCCTGAAGGCCCTCCCACAGCATGTGGTTGCTAGCCGGGCGGCCAGCCCAGCAATCTCCCGCCAAGAACGTGCAGATGGATGTGGAATACGGTCTGCCCGGCTCCCTCGTTGCAGTTCATAACTGCGCGATATCCAGCTTCGTCGATGCCTTCCTGCTGAGCAATCTCCTGTGCAGCCATAAACAGGCTACCGACTATCTCCTGATGCCCGGCTTCAAGATCATTGATCGTAGCGATGTGCTTACGAGGAATGACCAATACGTGCGTTGGTGCCTGCGGATTGATGTCACGAAACGCAATGGCTGAATCAGACTCGTAAATAATATTGGCCGGAATATCCCCATTGACAATTTTGCAGAACAGACAATCTTTCTCGCTCATCAATATCTCCTAGTCGACCACGCGCCGACCGTAAAATGCGTGTGACAAGGTTCCACCGTCCACGTATTCGAGTTCACCACCCAGTGGAACACCGTGCGCGATGCGTGACGCCTGAACATTGTGACGTTCAGCCAAATCGGCCAGGTAGTGTGCGGTGGCGTCACCCTCGACGGTAGGATTCGTCGCAATGATCATCTCGGTCACTGCACCCTCACCGAGGCGCTCCTCCAGGATACTCAGCCCGAGCTCTTCCGGACCGATCCCATCAAGGGGTGACAGATGGCCCATCAGGACAAAGTACATGCCGCGATAGCCGGTCGCGTCTTCGATCGCCATGACGTCAGCCGGCGACTCGACGACACAAAGCTGAGTGTCGTCTCGGCCACTGGCTGAACAAATGGGACACAGTTCATGTTCACTGAACATCCGGCATCGGCCGCAGTGTCCAATGCCACTGACCGCATCGACCAACGCCGATGAAAGAGCTTTGGCTCCATCACGGTCTCGTTCAAGCAAATGAAACGCGATGCGTTGTGCAGACTTGCGCCCAACGCCTGGCATACATCGCAATGCATCAATCATGCGGACAAGAAGTGGCGAATAGGACATGCGTACTTTGTCTTAGAGCGGCAGCTTGATACCGGGTGGCAATGCCATGCCGGATGCCATGCCTGAGAATTTTTCCTGCACGGTCGCTTCGACCTTGCGAACCGCATCGTTGAACGCCGCCACGATCAAGTCTTCGAGCATTTCCTTGTCGTCGCCGATCATCGAGTCATCAATCTCGATCGAGCTTACCTGATGCTGACACGTCATCGTAATGCGAACCACACCCGCGCCCGACTCACCGGTCACCGTCAACGAGGCCATCTCTTCCTGAGCCTTCTTCATGTTGGCCTGCATTTCCTGTGCCTGCTTCATTAGCTGGCCGATACCACCTTTCATTCCATGCTCCTGACTTAATCGCTCTGCGGCGGATTATTCAATTTAATGGACTCGGTTTTCAGCTCGGCACCGAACATGTCCTTAAGTGCCTTAACGTTTGGATCTGCTTCGAGTTTGGCGCGCTCAGCCTCGACGCGCTCGTCCGTTTGCCGCGATTCTTCCTGCAACGGCGACTCGAGCGCCACATCGCTAATACTAATATCGACCGACAGTGACTCACCGAAGTGTTTCGATAAAGTCGCTGCGAGTGAATCTTTACGCTGCCGCGTCAAATATGACTCGGACGTTGCATCAAGACTGAAAAAGACCGTATTGCCTTCGCGTTTAAGAAGCGCGCAGCTTCCGGCCAGTAATCTGTCGGCGCCCGACAGACCAAGTTGTGGAATCAGCTCTTTCCAGTCCGGCTCCTGCCAACGCGTTGTATCTGCCCTTGCGGTGCTCTTGGCTTGCATGACTTTCGTGACCGGTGCAGCGGCCGACTTCTTCGAGTCTGTGGATGATTTCGACGAGCCCCCGGCCACTGGTGCCGCTGCGCCAGGCATCGACTGCGCCGGACGAAACGCGAGCATTCGCAACAGCGTCATTTCGGCGCCGCTTCTAGGGTCCGGTGCCAGATGCAAATCTCGTCGACCGATCAGTGCCGTCTGATAAAAAAGCTGAACATCAGCAGCAGACATGGCCCCGGCAAACTCAGCAAGTTGCTCGTCACTGGTGCCGTTTTCAGCTTCGATATTTCCCACTACCTGGAAAACCGCGATTTGTTGTAACACTCGCGTCAGATCCTCAAGCAATCTTGCGTAGTCGGGAAACTGCTCATCGATTTCTCGCATCACATCGATGATTCCTGCAGCGTCACCTGACGCGATCAGCTTGATCAGCCGTGAGACATGGTCGCGATCTATCGTACCGAGCATGATCGATACAGACGCTTCCTCGACCTTTCCGCCGCAATACGCGATGGCCTGATCCAGGAGGCTCAACGCATCACGCAGACTGCCATCCGCAGCACGGGCTATCATGTCGAGGGCCGCGCCTTCAGCCTCGACCCCCTCTGCGTCGCAGATCAACACCAGCCGATCCCGGATGAGCCGTGGCGTTAGTCGCGTCAGGTTGAATTGCAGGCAGCGCGACAACACTGTGACGGGGAGTTTTTGTGGATCCGTCGTGGCCAGCAGAAACTTGACGTGCGGTGGCGGTTCTTCAAGAGTCTTGAGCAGAGCATTGAATGAACTCTTCGAGAGCATGTGTACTTCATCGATCAGATAGACCTTGAAGCGTCCACGGGCAGGCGCGTATGGCACGTTATCGAGAAGATCGCGAGTGTCGTCGACTTTGGTTTTGGACGCCGCATCAACTTCGATCAGGTCAACGAAACGCCCTTCGTCGATTTCCCGGCATGCGCTGCACTCACCGCAAGGCTGCGCCGTTACGCCGGTCTCACAATTCAGCGCTTTAGCCAGAATGCGGGCAATCGTGGTCTTGCCCACGCCGCGAGTTCCGGCAAACAGGTACGCATGATGCAGACGTCCCGATTCCAGTGCATTCATCAGGGCTTGCAGAACGTGCTCCTGACCAACCGTGTCGGAAAAGCTCTTGGGTCGCCACTTGCGTGCCAGAACGAGATAGCTCATGCGTGAATTTGAGAGGCTCAAGCCAATCCAGGTGCGAATTGGTCAGTGTATCGCAAGAGCGGCGAGGAGCAAGCCGAGAAGCGATCTCAATAACAGGCAGGAGTCGCATTTCCAAAAAGTGGCCCGCGCCAGCTGCTCCCCGGCACCCGGCATCACCGCTACCGTTGCTCCCTTCCGGGCCTGGCGGAATTCACGGCTGACCGTCGCGGGAAAGCCGACGCGGACCGGCGGCGATTATCCCCGCTTCGGCTCCATGACTCAACGACTGAGATCCGGATTGACGGTCTGGCCGGTGGGAATGTAATAATTTTCGGCCTGGTCGGGTCATCTGTGTAAATCGGGACTGTTTTAAGGGGATTGTCTCCAATGAACAACGGAAATTCGCTTTCCGGGCGTATATTCTTGCCCGTCGTTGTAGCTCTGCTCATCGCAAGTTGTGGCGGCGGTGGCGGTAACGGTGGCGGCGGCAACAATTCGCCCACCGCCAATAACTGGCTGATCCCACGGGGTGAAGTGGTTGACGGCGGCCCTGGCAAAGACGGAATCCCGGCAATTGACCAGCCATTATTTGAACCGGCAAGTTCGATTGGCACGGTTGCAGATGAAGACCTCGTCATCGTTGTTCGCCATGACGGCGGTATCAAAGCCTATCCACACGACATCATGAATTGGCACGAGATTGTTAATGATGGTCCGGACAATTCACCGTATACGATGAGTTACTGCCCATTGACCGCCTCCGCAGTCGCGTGGCATGGCAATGCAAGCCATGCCCAAAAACGATTCGGCGTTTCCGGCTTGCTGTATAACTCCAACCTGATCCTCTACGACCGGGAAACCGACAGCAACTGGTCGCAGATGTTGCAAATGTCCGTTAGCGGGCCGCGTGCCGGTGAAGTGCCCGCCCGTATTCAGGTGATCGAGACCAGGCTCGATACCTTGCGCGCGATGTATCCCAACGCCCTGGTCATGACACGAGAAACCAGCTATACACGTAACTATGATCAAAGCCCGTACGGTCCGTATTTGATAAATGAGATCCTGCTATTTCCTGTTTCTACCATGGACAACCGACTGAGCAGAAAGACTCGCGTTATCGGAATTCACTCAGATACAGATAGCAAGGTTTACCAAATTGACTCTTTTGGTGCAGCAACGCAGACCATAAACGAGCAGTTTGAAGGGCAATCGATCGTCGTAGTCGGCAACACCGCCCAAAATATCGCAACAATTTATGACCGAGAGCTTTCGGACGGGACGATACTGACGTTCAGTCCACTTCAGGATGCCCTGCCGAACCTGATGAGCGATGACGAAGGCAACGTCTGGAACGTTTTTGGAACAGCGGTATCTGGACCACGAGCGGGAGAGCAACTTGGCATGACCCGATCGTTTACCTCACTGTGGTTTGCCTGGGTAGCATTTTTCCCCACTCCCCAGATCCACTTTAACTAACCGACATTTGATTCATACGATGCTCCAGGGCATTGGAGAGATAATGAAGAAACATGCCATACTTGCCGGAGCAGTCGCGCTGCTGTCTCTTGCCCCTGCGCATACTGGAGCAACAACGTGCAGTTGTGCGGGTGTGCCTATTCTCGGTGCGATGCAGTCCGCGTCTCCGGCTGACAGTCAGTGGTTCCTGGCGAGTACCTATGAGTTCCATGATCTAAGCGACCTTGTCAGTGGATCGTCATCGATTCCTGACCAGACCGGACGAGAAAGAACGTCTCAAGCGCTGATATTCGAGCTTAGCCGCGGACTGAGCGAAAAATGGTCATTCTCTGCGTTGCTTTCCGCCGTCGATCACGAACGTGACGTCGGCGGTGAGCGTGACAATGTGTCCGGTCTTGGCGATGCGATTGCCATGTTCAAGTATTCACCGAAGACTATTTCGCTGTACTCGAAAAACACATTGTCGCTGGGCATCGGCTCCCGCCTTCCGATCGGAGAGGACGATGCAGCCGAGCACGGCATCACTTTTGCCGAGGACCTGCAGCCTTCAACGGGAGCCTTCGGTGGTATTGCCTGGGCCTACGCCGCTCACGCATTCAACGAATCGACGAGCGCCCGAATCTACGGCATGTTGAGCTACACCTACAACGGCGAAAACGATCGTGATTACCAGTTCGGCAATGCCACAACGGCGAGCATTGGCGGAAGCTATCAGACAAGCACGCCCTGGGGATTTAATCTTGAAGTCCTGTACCGGCACTCGGATCGCGACCAGAGGGCATCGGCAGACATTCCAAATACGGGAGGCCGGTGGCTGGATATCATTCCTGCCGTGCAGTACCACATAAATGAATCACTCGCATTGCGAGTGTCCGGGAAATTTCCGCTAACGCGTAATTTGAATGATCAACTGCAATTCACGACCAAGTACGCGTTCAGGGTTTCCCTGTCCTACGTTTTCGGTGACTAGCCGGAAATCAACCCCAAAGGTGACGATCCTTCTCAATAACCTGTGAAGGTGTGCCGACGATCAGCGGGTCTGGCCCGTGCACGGCATGTTCGTTCTTGTCGGGATAATCGAGGTTCGCCAGAAAGTGATGCATGCAATTCAGTCGAGCGCGCTTCTTGTCATCCGACTTGATCACGACCCATGGCGCATCACCGGTATCCGTGTAGAAGAACATCGCTTCTTTCGCTTCCGTGTACTCAGCCCACTTGTCACGAGACTGCTCATCGATAGGACTGAGTTTCCACTGCTTCAGCGGATCGCCCTGACGTGATTGGAAGCGGCGCACCTGTTCTTCGTGCGTCACTGAGAACCAATATTTGAACATCTTGATTCCCGAGCGCACCAGCATGCGTTCGAGATCCGGCACCTGACGCATAAATTCGAGATACTCGAGTGAACTGCAAAAGCCCATGACACGCTCAACACCGGCGCGGTTGTACCAGGAGCGATCAAAGAACACCATCTCACCTTCGGTCGGCAGATGATTGACGTAGCGTTGAAAATACCACTGGCCATCTTCATGTTCGGTCGGCTTCTCAAGCGCAACAACACGAGCTGCACGAGGATTGAGATGCTCCATGAAACGCTTAATCGTGCCGCCTTTACCCGCCGCATCGCGGCCTTCGCAAATAACAACAATCTTCTGGCCGGTTTGCTTCACCCAGTTCTGCACCTTCAGAAGCTCGACCTGCAGCTCCGCCTTGTGCTGCTCATAGGCCGATTTGCGAATTTTGGTCTTGTATGGATATTTCCCGGTGCGAAACAGCTCACGGATCATCTCCGGGCTGTGCCGCATTTCGCCAAAGGAACGCGATGCGGACTCAGTCGTGGACTTCTCCATCTGATCTGCTTCTACCGCTCGCAACGGCGCCTTGCCGTCCGAACCTGCCGTCCCGTCACCCATTGGCTAACCCCTTATCAAAAGATAATCACTTGCCAGTTATCCCTTACCAGCGCAGCCCCAATAATACGCAATAATCCTTACGAATCGTGACTGTGGTCGCATTTTCTTGATATTGTCATGTCCGGCAGGTTTTGCGACCGGAGAAATCGCATGAATAGGTCTCGGATCATCGTCATTATTTCCCTCCTGAGCCTGAGCAGCCAGTATGTCCACGCACAACTCAACGTGGAACTCGGGAAGGCACGCAAGGAACAGTCGATATGTCTGCACGCGGGCCTCATGCGCAATTTCAGGGCTCTCTCAAGTCAGCACATACTGTTTCAATATGACTCCAAGACCTTCTATTTGATGACCATGAAACGCAGCTGCTTCGGCTTGCGCGATACTTTTCGAATGTACCCGGGTGGATCAGGTAGAGCTTGCTCCAACCGAAACGACGAAATCATGTATGAAGACAAAGTCGGTGGCCGGAAGTCCTGCACGATAGACATAATTGACTATGTCGAAAGTCGTGATGCCGCCAAAGCCTTGATCAAAGAAAGAAAAGAAGCGAGAAAAAAGCAAAAAGACGAAGAGTGACTTATGGTCGCGCAGGCATCGCGATTAGATCTTTCTAACGCGCCACGGGATGGATTGGTCCTTCATCGGCAGGAAGAAACTACATCGCCTCTACCAGAGGAATTACGAGCGCCAGTTGCGCCTCAAGTTCCGCGTTCATCTTGTTCTCAAGCTGATAAAAACGAGCGACCTTCAAAACAGGCAATACCTCACGCAATCGCGGCACGTATCGTTTCTGAATATCCAGCAATGCACTTTTGATCTCGAAGTGATCTTTGATCAATTTTTCAGCGAATTCGTCCGTGAACGCTGCATCGCGGTAGGCCTGCACAAATCCGGCAACCATGGTCGCATGCCTGTCACGAACAACCATTAATTCGTCACGATATTCCCTATACACCGGCCAGAAATCGGATGACTCCTTTTCCGTCATCTGCAGATCTTCGCGGATGATCTCCTCGCGGCCGGCCTGCAACAACGCGCGTGCATTGGCTAGTTCGGGATTCTCCAGTCCGCTCGAATCGGAGTCTTGCGCATGAGCAACCATGCCGCCGAGCAACACGAGGACCAATGACAAATGGTGAACGGTGCTGTACTTCATCCAAATACTCCTGCAGGGGAATCGAATCGGGAACCTTTGTTAAGGTAGACTGCCAAACCTGACAGCCGTTCTCTGAGTTCGAAAAGAAGAGGAACAAACTGATGTTGACGCCCGTTCAGCAAACATGCAAGAGCCACTCGAATCCGGCCCGGTTGATCATGACGTTGGCAGCCGTTTCCATGACCCTGATCGCTTGTACGACCGTCGAGACGCAGAGCTTCACGGTCAGCCAGAGCGGCAACGTCGATTCGGCCTACATAGCGGCCGACGCTGACTTCAGCAAGTACAAGCACCTGTTCGCCGATGAGATGGGGATTTTCTTTCCGGCAGATACGTATACGCCTCCGGAAGACATTCAGCGCATTCGACAAATTTTCCGCAGCGCCTTTATTGAGGCGTTGCAGGGCTACACGATTGTTGACACGGCTGGCCCGAGCACCATGAAGGTGCAGGCGTCGTTGATCGATTTACGAAATTCTTCAGACCGCACGCTTATGAGCCTGGCCTCCGAGATTCGCGACATCGCTGCGCGCGGGGAACTGCTGTTCCTGATGGAAATGAGCGACTCGGAATCCGACGCCATCCTGGCACGCGCGGCAGACAGCGCCCAGACGCCGACTTTCGCTACGGCTGAAGGCAACACCACAGACTGGACCAGCGTTGAAAACGCAGCCCAACACTGGGCTGCGCTATTTCGTCAATTTCTCGACCAGAATCTCGGCCGCTGACCGGCTGCCCGGCGACTATTCCTGCGGCTCGGCGAGTTCGTCTAGTCGAGTCCGCAGTAATCGCGCCCATTCCTTGGCCAGACGACGTACTTCGGACCTGTTCGTTACCCTGTTTGACGCTTGGAAACCGCCAGCGCTCTCGGCAGCTTGCCTGTCAATCGCACGAACGAGAACGGTCTGGGTGATCGAGTCACGAATTTCCAGCACGAGCGTCGCTTCTCCGACACTGCTCAGGAAAATCTCACCCCGGCCGATGGGCTCGGGCGGCACGTAAGAAACAACGTCAAGTAACCCGCCTATGATCAGCAAAACCTCGGGCCCGGTTTCATCGACAAGCTCGAAATGTTCGCTCCTTGCGAGTTCCTCGCGGAACGCTTCTCCCATCTCTTTTTCGAATTCTTCCCTTTGCTCGGCTGTAACTTCAAAAGGACCACCATCTGCTCTGGCCCGGTACGTTCTTCCGGCCTCACCGCCCGGGCGGTATTCAACGCCGACACCTTTCAACATGATTTTAGAGTACTGCGAGATATCGATGCCGGGCCTTGCCCACGCCTGGTCGGCCGTTCCACCGGTGACCTCGTGAAGGCCGTCGAATGTGACTTCAGCTTCCGGGCTGGTATCGATTTTCGGGGTCGATCCGGCACATGCCGCGAGCCCCAGAGTGAGCAAAACGAGCCCGACGATGCGTGATCCCGCAAGGAGTTGTCCGTGTTTCATTTGCGCAGTCCTCTTCTTATGACTTAGTGATTATTAGTATAGAATTCTATGCTACTCGCACAAGCTTTTCTTTATCAATTTGTAGCCAGGAGGTCGCTTTGACCACGTTATCCCGAATAGTTCCAGCCTTGCTCGCCTTCGTCACTATCTTCACGAGTGGCTGCGCCGCAACCGGCGCCGATTCCGGTCCACAGACAGACGATGCATCGTTTTCCAATTTCCTGGTAGTCGCTG
>Ga0255052_10000709_pt1 | contig 26304 bp, 29 predicted proteins | sample JV7_2_21_MG_FD_188632 | JGI IMG/M metagenome (GOLD analysis project Ga0255052, IMG submission 188632) | Seawater microbial communities from Jervis Inlet, British Columbia, Canada - JV7_2_21 | ecosystem: Environmental > Aquatic > Marine > Inlet | place: Canada: British Columbia | collected...
GAGGACAAAAAAATAAGCAGCCTGTAGACCCTTACAAAGGCGCCGCCATGCAAGATCGGATTTCCGAACTCGAGTCCCGGCTGGCTATCGTCGAACAGCGGCTTAGTGCTCTCGAAAGTTCGCCGTCGGTAGAGGGGACAACGGATCAGGTAGCTCCCGGACCGACGCTCGGCGATGGGTTCGTCGCGAGCGCGTCGACGCATATTGGCCGTGTCTTGCTCATATTCGGTGGCGCCTACCTGCTGCGCGCGGTCACCGACTTCCAGTTTGTTCCAACCGGCCTCGGCATCTTAATGGGCGCGAGTTACGCGCTCTTCTGGTTATTTATGGCTTATCGAAAAGGCCACATCGAGAGCCAGCGAATGAGCGCCGCGGTCTATGGGGGCACGTCCATCGTACTGGCAATGCCGTTACTCGTCGAAGCAACGAATCGATTCCAGCTGCTGTCTGGCGCACAAAGCGTTAGTGCCCTCACCATATATTGCCTGCTGGCGCTCGCTGTGGCGGCGACGCGAAACTTGCGAAGCCTCGGTTGGCTCGTAACTGGCGGCGGCGTCGTCACCGCGCTCGCAGTGGTGATTGTGTCCCACAGCGCCGTAGTCGTTGCGGCCTTTCTAATCATGCTCGGACTGGGATCACTGTGGATTGCGTATTGGCGGCAGTGGGGTGGGCCACAATGGATTGGTGCGATCGGGGCCAATGCCGGCGTATTGGCTTTGGTCGCCCTCAGCACGAGTGATCAATGGTCTGTTGAGCCCGAGACAGCCTCTCTGTTGGGCATTGCTTTGCTGCTGTCGTACCTGCTGAGCTTCGTTTTGCATACCCACGTCCGGGGGCACGAAGTCGGCATTTTCGAAACGATTCAGACGTTATTTATTACCGTCATCGCATTTGGTACGGTCAGTTTTGCAGCGCGAGCAGGACATTCCGGCCTCCTGCAATTCGGCGTGCTGAGTTTCTTACTCGGCACTTGTTCCTATCTCCTGGCGTTCTCGCCGGTAACGCGCAAGGTCCGCGGCCGAAATTACTACTACTATTCCACTCTCGGGCTCTTTCTCGTGTTGATCGGCAGCGCACTGATACTGCCGTCGAATGCAGCTGCGGGTTTGTGGGCGCTGATGGCGCTGACGATGGCATGGTCGAGCGGTCGAACCGGCCGGGTCACTGTGAGTCTGCAGTGCACGTTCCTGCTACTCGCCGCCGGCGTAACCTCCGGAATTCTGGCGACAGGACTGCAGGCCCTGGCGGGCGACGCCTCGGCAGCCTGGCCTGCACTGGTTCCCTGGCACCTGGGAATCGCCCTGACGACCGTCGCTTGTCTCTTTCTCCCGGTGGCACAACATTCCGAACGCTGGGGCGTGCTGGCCGGCTTACCGCAACTGATCGTGCTGGCGCTATCGGTCTGGGAGGTAGGCGGACTCATGGTTTTGATTTTGGCGCCGATTCTCGCTGGTGCGGCCGGACCGGAGCCAAATCTCGCTGTACTGGCAGCATTGCGCACGGCCGTCCTGTCCGCGTCATCGGTGACACTGGCGCTATCAAGTCGCCACAGACGGTGGCCGGAGGCACGCTGGCTGGCCTACCCGGTTCTCATCCTGGTGGGAATAAAGCTGTTCCTCGAAGATTTTCCGAACGGGCAACCGGCGACGCTGTTTGTTGCGCTCGCATTCGTTGGTAGTGCGTTGTTGCTGGTTACGAAACTGTTTGGGCGCACCGATACAACGTCTGAGACGTAGATCCGGTGCCTTGTGATGAACTCCTCCAGGTTTTCCCGGTGCATTTGAATGGCGCCTTACGCGTTAGGTAACGCTCCGTATATACACGTATTCCTTCAATAAGAAATTCCGATATATGCTCGATTGCGGTACAAATTTCCAGATTGATGCTCTTTTCAAGTTCACTCGGAATTGAATAGCCGATTCCGAAGCCAACATGGGCCTCGATGATTACAACGCTGCTTACACGGATCAGAGCTTTGCGAACACGGATTCGAGCATGGCGCGCGGCCTCGAGCCGCCGGAAGTTTCCGACCCAGGTCATCCAGCTCGGCGTCATCTTCGTGGCTATCGGCGTGAGCGTGTTCCTGCTGAGGCAAAAGTTCATTCCCGAATCCTTCGGGGAGCTGGGTCACTACCGGGCCGACGCGGTGACAGCCAATGCGGCGCTGGAGCCTCGTTACGCAGGCTGGCAGGCCTGTGCGACGTGTCACTCGGACAAGGTGGAGGTGAAGAACAAGTCCTACCACAGAAACGTGAGTTGCGAAGCGTGCCACGGGCCGGCCAGCGACCACACGGAAGATTTCATCGAACATCTCCCTGAGGTCCCGGTTGGGAGGGAACCCTGCCTCGCTTGCCACAGCTACCTGGTGTCTCGACCGACCGGCTTCCCACAGATCCTCGAGGAGCGCCACAACCCCGTTCGGCCCTGCACCAGCTGCCACGACCCACACGACCCGACGCCGCCTGAGCATCCGCAGGAGTGCTCGGCATGCCACACCTCCATCGCCCGGACCAAGGCCGTCTCCCATCACGCACCGCTCGACTGCGAGGTCTGCCACGAAGTGCCCCCGGAACACAAGGAACGCCCGCATGCGCACCTGCCGAAGAAGCCCTTCGCGCGCGAGTTCTGCGGCACCTGCCATGCCACGGACGCCACACCTCCGGAAGCGCTGCGCGGAGTCGATTTCACCGTATACGAGATTCCACGCATCGACCTGGTCACGCATGGCGGAACCCTCGTTTGCTGGCAGTGCCACTATCAACACTCACCGGAGGCCCGATAGATGCCGAAGACCTACGAGAGAAGAGAGTTCCTGGCCGAGCTGTTGAAGTTTCCCGGCGCAACACTTCTCCTCGGAGTGGTTGGCCCAGTGAAGTTACTCGCGGCCGCGGGCGCCGATGAGGATGAGTATGATCCGACGGAGCACTACTACGCGATGGGGATTCGGGTCGAGAATTGTATCGGTTGCGGCAAGTGTGTGCAGGCCTGCAAGTCGGAGAACGACGTGCCGGATGAGCCCTTCTACTTCAGAACCTGGGTGGAGCGCTACATCGTCTACACCGACGGAGAGGTGCAGGTGGACAGCCCCGAGGGCGGCATCCACGGCTTTCCCGAGGTCGCGACGGACAAGGAGATCCTGAGGACCTTCTTCGTACCCAAGCTATGCAACCACTGCGATAATCCACCCTGCGTCCAGGTCTGTCCCGTGGGAGCCACTTTCAAGAGCCAGGACGGGGTCGTGCTGGTGGACAGCGACTACTGCATCGGCTGCCGCTACTGCATTCAGGCGTGTCCCTATGGTGCTCGCTTCCTGGATCCGCGCACGCACACCGCCGACAAGTGCACGTTCTGCTATCACCGAATCACAAAGGGCCTGCTGCCCGCCTGCGTCGAGGTATGCCCGACCCAGGCGCGGGTCTTCGGAGAGATCGGGGACAGAAGTACGCCACTCAATCGAATGATGCGGATGAGCCACCTTGAGGTCCTGAAGCCGCACATGAACACGGAGCCCAAGGTTTTTTACACCGCTCTCGATGGAGAGGTACGCTAAATGGCGTCCGAAGAACTCGCGCGGCTGGAATCCGCTCTCAGCCAGGTTTCGGGCTTCATCTATCCGAATGAGGTCGAGCTCCACTGGAGCATCCTGATCGTGATCTATCCCTACCTCACGGGCCTGGTGGCGGGAGCATTCATCCTGGCCTCGCTGGAGAGGGTGTTCAACGTCAAGGCGATCCAGCCCACCTATCGCCTCGCGCTGCTCACGGCGCTCGCCTTTCTGATCGTGGCACCCATGCCGCTTCAGGCGCACCTGGGACACCCCGAGCGCGCCTTCGAGATTTTCCTCACCCCGAACCCGTCCTCCGCCATGGCGATGTTCGGCTTCGTGTACCTCTGGTACCTGATGGTGGTGCTGCTCCTGGAGCTCTGGTTCGAGTACCGGGCCGACCTCGTGAGGTGGAGACAGAGCGAGACGGGCGTAATGAAGCTCGTGCACTGGCTCATCTCGCTGGGGTCCCGGGATGTCTCATCGGCTGCGGTCGCCTTCGACCGGAAGGCCGTCCATGTCATCACGATCATCGGCATACCGTCCGCGTTCCTGCTCCACGGCTACGTCGGCTTCATCTTCGGTTCGGTGAAGGCCAACCCGTGGTGGAGCAGCGTCCTTATGCCTATCGTGTTCCTGTTCTCGGCCATCGTCTCCGGGATCTCACTGGTGCTGCTGATCTACTACGTTACGAGCCTGCTGAGGCGCAAAGAGCTGGATATGCGCTGCCTGAACACGCTGGCCTCCTTCCTGCTTTATGCGCTGATCATCGATCTCTCCCTCGAGGCTCTGGACTTCATCCACCGGCTCTACGAGTCCGAAGAATCCATCGAGATCCTGGAGCGGCTCATCTTCAGCAAGCTCTTCCTCAGCCTGACCATCGTCCAGATTCTGCTCGGCACGATCGTGCCGCTGGTGCTCCTGGCATCGGCGCGCTTCTCCCGGTTGCCGGACGAGCTGAAGCGGATGGTCTACTTCATCGCGGCGCTGCTCGTGCAGGTCGGCATCTTCAGCACGCGCTGGAACGTGGTGATCGGCGGACAGCTGTTCTCCAAGAGCCTTCGGGGACTGACCGCGTACAAGCTGGAGCTCGGAGGGCAGGAGGGGCTGCTGGTCGCCATCGGGCTCCTGATCCTCCCCTTCCTGATCCTGGCGCTGCTCCTGAAGATCCTCCCGCCGTGGGAAGAGGCGACGACGGACCCTGAACCGAGTGAGACGCGGCTCACCTGAGCCGCCCGCTCCATGCGCTGGCAGGGGACGCCACCGCTGGCTGGTTTACCCGATCCTTCGTTTCTAATCGTCGGGAGACCAGCCCTCGAACTGAGGTAGCGAGTCGTGAATCTCGAACCAACTGGCTTTCGAGCCAACGAACTCGTGGTAGCCGGGATGAATATCGCCATGATCATCCACGGCTCCAAGACAGACGTAGGCAAATTCTGAATAGTCCGAGTGCATTGCGTAGAGGTAACTACCACAGCCTCGACAGGAGCACATGCTCAGCTTGTCGGTTACGTCATAAGCAGCGATTTGCTCTGCGCCTGATACAAATGTCAGGTTTCCAGCCGGCACTTTGACGTATACACCGAAGGCCGTGCCTGTCATACGACGGCAGAGGGAGCAGTGACAGATGCTGACGTCAGTCGGTTCAGTATCAAATTCAAAGCGAATCTGGCCGCAAAGGCATTGTCCCGTAGACATTATCTAAGAATACCTTTGGTTTTTTGATCACGAGCAAACCATACGGCAAATATGCTGAGAGTAAGAAACACGAACTCAACGGCAATATGGGATGCGCTCATTACGCTCGCAACGTTGGCGAGAACAAATGCCCGATACAAAGCGGCGATGAAGAATACGGCTGAGATGCTGTACAGCGGTAGCGCCCAGTCCCGTCGCGACAGCAGAGCAATCGCGCCGAACAGACGGGTCGCAGCAGCGATAATGCCAACCGTGATCGCCCACGCGGGGATGTTCGAAATATAGTCTGCGTATGCTTGTCTGTTTGCAGCGGTCTCGGCTGTTAGCGCAAATTCTTGCGGCGTTTCGACAAAGTAAGCGACATAAATCGAAGCACCGCCAAGTCCCCATAGCAGCAATGCAACGGAAACTACCCAGAACGACGTAGACGGTGTCGCAACAGATTCTGATGAGCTTATCATTGGTTCATGTTCCAGGTATTGAGTCGACACTTCCACTCGCCGCTTTTCAAACGAATCCAGACCTTCGCCCATTTGCTTGAGCCTCGACCTACGCTTCCGTCCGGTGAAGAAAATGTCGCGTTGCAGGTGCCGCGAGTCCACGCCAGGTCGTTCGATTCGGCTACTTCAACGAAGGTCTGCGTGCAGTCCAGGGTGAAATTCGGATCTCTAAATGATTCGGTGTAATAACTAACAATGGCCTCTTCTGAATCAAGCGCCGGAACACTTGGCGGAAAAAACACTGCTCCCGGCGCAAGGAATGTCGACCACTGGGCGATGTCCTTCGCGTCTGTTGCTTCAACCCAGTCGTTGTACGTGGCGAGGATTACATCTGAAGTATCTGTGGACGTTTTACCTGCGCTTGCAGCAAGCGGTCCGAAAAGGCACAAAAAAGTCATTGTCAGGACAGTACGCATGATCATTCATCACCAGGTTGGCGCCACGTATTCAAGAGTATAGAACCATTAGACAGTACGGCAGGCCCGGTTCACACGGTAGAAAGTCTGGCGCTATTGCGGCGCATGATGGCATACGGCTTCAACGTTGTTGCCATCCGGATCTGTCAGGAATGCGCCGAAGTAATTCTCATGGTAAACAGGACGTGGTCCGGGTGCGCCGAAATCCTCGCCACCGGCCAGGAGGCCTGCAGCGTGGAAAGCCGCAACGCGCTCTCGATCCTCGGCGGTGAAGGCAACATGACGTGGAGTGTACGTTTCGCGGGTCTCGGCTATCCAAAAGACCGGCCGTCCAGGTGGTCCGAACGCGCAGGCACGACGTCCTGGTAGGTCCGGGTCTGCATCAAGAACAAATTCAGCCTGAATTGAATATCCGAGTTCGGTGAGTACCGCAGTGTAGAAGGTTTTGGTCAGATCGAAGTTGGTAGCGTAAGTGCTCAGATGATCGATCATTGCTCTGTCTCCCGTTATTCTGTCTGCCGCTTAGGCTTATTGGTGATTCGCGGTTTGGCATCCAGGTTACGACTCGGGTGCAAGCGTAGCGCCTTGTATGATGGCTTCTAGGCTGGGGGATCGTATAACTTTGGCCGCGTCGCAACAATCTCGCCATTACTGTCTACAACTTGCTTCGGTAGCAGGGACATGTCTAGATGAGTACGGCCGATCTTCTTTGCGCACTTGAGACCTCCAGCCGCATTGACCAAGGCCCAGCTGTGATTTCGGCCGATTGGTGTGAGTACTCGAACTTGTTTCTTAGGAAAGCGGTCAATGACCATTCGAATGGGAGGCGATAGATCAGAATCCCCGGATACCAGCAGCGCCCGATCAAATCGGTCTCTATAGGCATCGTCGAGCATTCGGACAGCAATACTCACATCAGTTTCTTTTTCTTCGTGCGCGATCCATCGAGAACCACATTTCGTACAACCGCGACTCTTCTCTTTGAACTGGGCGAGTATGGGTGTCACGCCGCAAGATTTCAGGGCCTTTACATACTCGCGATGACGTTTGTAGGCGTCGGGGAGCCAGGTCGCGTAGGCACTGAAATAGCAGACCTCTTTGAGCTCAAAATGGGACTTGGGGGCGAACACTTCGCATAGCGACCATAAGTCAAGCCACTGATGGTGCCGGGCACCTGTGTCTTTGACGGCGTGATAAAGGTTGAATCCGTCTATGTACGCAATGACTCGAATTGCTCGCCCCAGAAATGAAAATGCCCGTAGACCGGAGCCTACAGGCGCCGCGAAGTCATGCTTCACGGGAGGATTGAGCGTATTTTACAGCTTTTTTAGGGGGCCAGACAAGGGCCGAAACTGGCTATAAATCACAGATTTGCGAGGGCGTCCAAAGCCATCTAACGTCTATGCTTACTTGCGCCGAGTATCTGGCGCGGGTCTTGCCATTGCAAGGGTGGAAGAGGAAATGCAAGAACCGTGACAGATACGACTCGGATGCAAGTGCAGCGCAGTGTTAGGCCGCAGATTCTATAGCGACGTCCCAGCCAGGAAACAACAGCACGGCAGGGTGACACTTCAGGGCCCGGGCGAGGGTCTTCGCTCTCTCCACACCGAGACGAACACGGTCATTTTCAATTGCTGAAATGGTCGACTGAGGGATACCACTAATTTCAGCCAATTCATTTTGGCTCAGTTCCTGTAACTCCCTAAGAATGCGAACGGACTCACCAATCGAGACCTCAATATGGCGCTTCGCAGGTCTAAAGTCCTTCATCGCTACTTCCTCCGATAGTCATGAGCCGTCAGGTCAACGACCAACACAAACAGTTGCTCTTTCTCGACGCGATAGATAACTCGATACTGGTCTCCCAGCCGAGAGGAGCGGTGGCCTTTCCACTCGCCACGGAGCGGTTCATCGTTAAATCCCCGAATCAGCCGTAGCCCGGCGGGACCGGAGAGTTGGACGATGTCCTTCCACTTCTCATACCGCTTGAGAATATCTCTGGGCGTCTTCCGAATCCGGCGCAAAACATTGCGGTGCTCGAAAATCTGCCACATATACTAAATAGTATATATAACTAAAATAGTATGTCAATCGGAGAAAATGGCCAGAATTGCGGCCTAACGTCTATGCTCACTTGCACCGAGTATCTGGCGCGGCCTTTGCGAATGCAAGGGGCGTGACAGCATGCGACTCGGGTGCAAGTGCAGCGACTTGTTAGATGTCATTTCTTGCCAGCCTTAATGCGAGCTACATTTTCCCGAAGAATTCGGCGCTGATCCTCCAGGTCTCGCGGAACTTGGCTGCGTCGATTCCAATGCATGCGTCCGAGCATTATCCAGATTGCTACTGGGAAAATAATGAATGTGAATATTAGCCAGAGCGTCTTGGCACGGACTGAGAAAATTTGCGATCGTACGATTAAGAACGCTGAAAGAGCGTAGGTTGGCAGGGCGTATATCCAGACAGCCCAGTTGAACAATGCTGAGCGAAATGTTGGCTCGGCCGGCACAAGAAAAAACGGGCCTTCCCGCCATAGAAAGGCATACCCGAACGGGAGTATGAGTAGGGCGATGAGCGCTGCAGTTGCGATTTTGTCTAGTGACATCTAACTAATAATTAGTTTGTAAAAGTCGCGGGAAAACCCGCCAAAAGTAGAGAATATCAGGTTGTTGGCTCGCCCGGCAGCCCGCCAAGCTTGATTGGACGGCTGATATGTTGCGAAAAACCGAGAGTGATATCTTGCGACGCGAAACGCGTCGCGGAGCGCACCCAACTCGCGCCGCCTACGCGGCGGAAATCTCCTTCAGCGCCCTGAGCAAGTCCTTGCGACTGATCTGCCCGACGAGCATGTTGTCTTGCATCACCGGGTAACGCCTGTAGCCCGACGCGATAAACAACTCGGCGAGGTCGATGATGCTCATATTGGCGTCGACGGTATCCACGTCGGACGTCATCAGGTCCGAGATGGGGCCGCCTGGCTGTTCGTGATAGGCGGCCTTCAGGATGACGCCGAGGCAGTCGAATTCGGACAACATACCGACGAGCGTGCCATGGCTGTCGACGACCGGGGCACCAGCGATGCGATGGTTCACGAGTTCGTGAATCGCGTCGAGCACATCGGTGTCGGGTGCGAACGTCACGAGCTTGCCCGACATGTAGTCTTTGACCTGAACTGGTTTGATTGGCATGGCCCTTCCCTCTAATTCTCTGCCTTACGCCGGCAATTGCCGTTGCCGCTGCACAACTCACAACCTTTGCCGTTGAGGCCACCGCAGCTGCCCTTGATAGGACTACGCCCGGCAATAACACCTATCGCCATGCCGGTGACGGCGAGCGCGATGATGGCAAAGCTCATCAATAAGGTGATCAACAGGCTCATCGTCCCAGTACCTCTGCCGCAAACAGCGACGACATGCGTTCCTCGAATTTACTGCCGAGCCGTAGCAGGAAATAGGCGGCAATACTTTCCTGTTCAGCGAGAGCAAGTCCTGCTTCGGGTCCCATGACCAGTAGTGCCGTTGCCGCCGCATCCGCGAAGGCCGCGGTATCAGCGACGACCGTAACCGATGCGCCGCTATGGGTTACCGGCCGGCCCGTGCGTGGATCGATAGTGTGCGAGAAGTGACTGCCGTCGTGCTCGAAATAGTTGCGATAGTCTCCCGACGTCGCCATCCCCGTATCCGTCAGGTGTATCACGATCTGTACCGATCGCGAGCTGCGGTCCGGCGTCTCGATTGCGATGGCCCACCTTTCACTTTTTCCGTTCAGACCACGCATACGCAGCTCGCCGCCGATTTCCACCAGGTAGTCAAGCAGGGCCCTCCCGTCAAGCAGGTCCGCAACGCGATCCACGGCGTGGCCTTTTGCAAAAGCCGATAAATCGATATTGAGGCCGGACGCGTCCTTGCGCAATGCGGGCTTACCACAATCTGTGTGCAGTTTCGCATGCCCTGTGTCGCCTAACGTCGTGGCAACCTGTTCTTCACTTGGCGGTGTGGAAATTGACTCTGAAGGCCCGAAGCCCCACAAGTTGACCAACGGTCCAACCGTCACATCGAAGGCGCCATCCGTGAACTGACTGACGACCTGGGCGGCTTCGACCGCGTGACAAAGCTCCGCAGAGACCTCTATCCAGTCCGTGCTGTCGCTCGTATTGAACTGCGACAACTCCGAGTCGTCGAGGAAGGTAGACATCGTCTGGTTGATAGCGTCGAGCGTCTCCTGAATGTCCTGCTGCAAAGAAGCCAGATCCAGGTCCGCCGGGGGTGCAATCACCTTGACGCTGAACGTCGTGCCCATCGTCGATCCGACGAGCTCCTGAACCGGACGATCGACGGACGAATCTCCACAGGCACTCAGCGCAAGCGACAGCGTAGCTGCCAATACCCAACGCTGATGCCTGCCCACGTCCGTCACCCGCCGAAGTCGTCCAGCATGATGTGGTCGTCCGCAACGCCCAGATCCTGAAGCATCGAAATCACAGCCGAATTCATCATGGGCGGGCCGCACATGTAGTACTCGCAGTCTTCCGGCGCGGGATGGTCCGCCAGGTACTCGTCGAGCAGCACCTTGTGGATGAAGCCGACGGAGCCAGTCCAGTCATCCTCGGGCAATGGCTCGGATAGTGCCAAAGTCCATTCGAAGTTGTCGTTGGCCGCTGCCAGCTCGTCAAACTCTTCGACGTAAAAAGACTCTCTCAGGCTGCGCGCGCCGTACCAGAACGACATCTTGCGTTTGGAGTGCATGCGCTTCAGCTGATCGAAGATGTGCGATCGCATGGGCGCCATGCCCGCGCCACCACCGATGAATACCATCTCGTTGTCGGTCTCTTTCGCAAAGAACTCGCCAAACGGTCCGGAAACGATCGTCTTGTCCCCTGGCTTCAGGTTGAAGATATACGAAGACACGATGCCCGGCGGGATCTTGTCGGAGGCGCCGGGAGGTGGTGTCGCTATACGCACGTTCAACTTCACGACATCCTTCTCGAGAGGAAAGCTCGCCATCGAGTAGGCCCGCATCGTCTCGTGCTTGACGTGCGATTCGTAGCGCCACATGTTGAAGCGATCCCACTCGTCGCGGAACTCCTCGTCGATATCGAAATCTTTGAATGAGAGATCGTGCTTCGGGCACTCGATCTGGATATAACCGCCGGCGCGAAAGTCCATCTCCTCACCCGGGGGCAATTTCACGACGAGTTCCTTGATGAAGCTCGCCACGTTGGTATTCGAGACCACCTCACATTCGTATTTCTTGACGCCGAAGACCTCGTCCGGCACCCGGACTTTCATGTCCTGCTTCACCGCGACCTGGCAAGACAGGCGGTAGTGATCCTCGGCCTCGCGCTTGTTGATGGACGACGTCTCGGTCGGCAGGATCGCACCGCCGCCCGACATGACCTGTACCTTGCATTGCCCGCAGGTACCGCCGCCGCCGCAGGCCGAGGCGATGAGAATTCCTTCTTCGGCGAGGCCCTGCATGAGTTTGCCGCCGACCGGTATCGCCAATTCCCGCTCATCGTTGACGATGATGGAGACGTTGCCCGTCGACACCAATCGCGATCGCGCGGCGAGGATAACGAATACAAGTACGAGGATGATCGCTGTAAACAGCGCCATGCCGAGGCCGACTTCGGTGAGGACCATGGTATTCATAACTGGATCCCCGACAGGCCCATGAAGCCGAGCGACATCAGGCCGACTATGATGAACGTAATGCCGAGGCCCTGCAGGCCATCGGGCACATCACTGTAACGGAGCTTTTCGCGAATACCGGCCAGTGCAATCAGTGCGACTGCCCAGCCGAAACCGCTACCGAGCCCGAAAGTGACGCTCTGTGCAAAGTTGTACTGCCGTTCGACCATGAACAGCGAGCCGCCGAGAATTGCACAGTTCACGGTGATGAGTGGCAGGAAGATGCCGAGCGCGTTGTAGAGTTTCGGGAAATGCCGGTCGAGCGTCATTTCCAGAATCTGAACGAGCGCCGCGATCACGCCGATGTAAGAGACGAGCCCGAGAAAACTCAGATCGAGTTCAGGCAAACCGGCCCACGCCAGCGCGCCGCCTTTCAGCAGATACGTAAAAATCAGGTAGTTCACGGGCACCGTGATTGCCTGGATGACGAGCACCGCAACGCCAAGGCCAATCGCTGTTTCGACCCGCTTCGACACGGCAAGGAACGTGCACATCCCGAGGAAAAACGTCAATGCCAGGTTTTCTACGAACGCGGCCCTGATGAAAAGATTGATGTACTGGTCCATCAGATCACCTCAGTCCGATGCACTTCATGGATCTGGTACTCAGGCTTCTCGACCTGTTGGGGCCGTGCCGCACGCACCACCCAGATCAGGAGGCCGATGATGAAGAATGCGCTCGGCGGCAGCAGCATGAGGCCGTTTGCCTCGTACCAGCCGCCATTGCCAGCCAGCGGCAGGACCTCGAAGCCCATCAGACTGCCGGCGCCAAACAGTTCCCTCACGGTGGCGACGATAAGCAACACGGCACTGTAGCCGAGGCCGTTGCCGATACCGTCGAGGAAACTCATGCCGACGCCGTTGCTCATCGCGAACGCCTCGGCGCGGCCGAGGATGATGCAGTTCGTGATGATCAGGCCGACAAAGACCGACAGCTGTTTGGACGTCTCGAACGCGTACGCCTTCAGCATCTGGTCCACGACGATCACGAAGGACGCGATTATCGTGATCTGCACGATGATGCGAATGTTGTTGGGAATGCGGCCACGAATACTGCTAATGGCAGCACCCGATAGCGCCGCGACGCTCGTCAACGCGATACACATCATCAATGCCGGCAATAACGACGTCGTAACAGCCAGCGCCGAGCAGATGCCCAGCACCTGCAGTGTCACCGGGTTGTTATCGACAAGGGGATCGATCAGGACTTTGCGTGCCTCAGCCATCGCCATTCGCCTTGTTGGTCATTCGGTTGAGATAAGGACCGAAGCCGTGCGGCCCGATCCAGTACTGGATCAAATTCGATACACCATTGCCCGTGAGCGTCGCTCCGGCCAGGCCGTCAATCTGGTGAATCTCATCGGGACCCGGCTGTACCTTGCCGCGGACAACTTCGATACGCGTGTTACCGGTGTCGTCGAAGAGCAGCTGTCCCGGCCATTGCTCGAGCCAGTTCGCTTTGTCGATCTGGTCGCCGAGGCCCGGAGTCTCGGCGTGTTCGAAGAAGCGCAATCCGCGGACCGTGTTGCCGTCGGCTTCGATCGCCAGATAGCCGCGCATCGTCGACCACAAACCCGCGCCGTATACGGGCAGGATGATCTGCTGTACGGCGTCACCGTCCATGACGACGTAAACCGGCGCATAGATCGCGCGCCGGCGTAGATTGGCGATATCGAAATCGGCGGGCACCGCGATGCTCAGCTTCGGGTCGTTGGCGGCCGCCGCGGCGTCGAAGGTCTCCGGATCGATGCCGTCGGCATAGTCGCCTGTCTCGAGTTCAACCAGGTGTGCGTCGATGCCGCTGAATAGCGTGGTGACGTCGGCTTCGGGCTCGTACAGTCCCGCTACCTCGAGCACGATGCGTTGCCGATATTCGGTCTGGTTCTGCTCCTGCACGGGGCGTAGGATGACCGCCGCGGCTGAAACGAGTACCGAGCAAACGAGGCTGACGCCGATGGCGACAAACAACGTATTGCCGATGCTGTCGCGGGAGAAGCTTTTCTTTTCGTCAGACATTGCGTTTCATCCTGCGCTTGATGTTCGAGCGGATGACGAAGTAGTCGATAATCGGGGCGAAGATGTTGCCGAACAGGATCGCCAGCATGATGCCCTCGGGGAATGCCGGGTTAATGACACGGATCACCCAGGTCAGCGCACCGACCAGCAGGCCGAAGATCCAATGCCCGAGCATCGTATCGGGGGCGCTGACGGGGTCGGTCGCCATGAATATCGCGCCGAATGCGAAGCCGCCGAGAGCAATGTGCCAGTGCCACGGCATCGACATCATCGGGTTTGCGCTGTCACCGCTTGTGAAGAGCAGGGCCGGGATGATGAGTCCGGCAAACACGCCGACCATGACCCGCCAGGACGCGATGCCCGAGTAAATGAGTACGACTGCGCCGATAAGGCAGGCCACGAGCGAGGTCTCGCCGAGTGAGCCTTGCATCTGGCCGACGACTGCCTGCGTGTAAGTCAGGCCAGTGTCCAACAGCCCCGACATGCCCTGGATGGCGCTGACGCCGAGCGCCGTCGCGCCGCTGAATCCGTCGACTGGTGTCCACACGGCGTCACCGGACATCTGTATCGGATAGGCGAAGTACAGGAACGCGCGTCCGACCAGAGCGGGATTCAGGAAATTCTTGCCCGTGCCGCCGAAGACTTCCTTGCCGATGACGACACCGAAGCTGATACCCAGCGCGACCTGCCAGAGCGGTATCGCCGCCGGCAGAATCAGCGTGAAGAGGAACGATGTGACGAAGAAACCCTCGTTAACCTCGTGGTTGCGTACGCTCGCGAACAGGACCTCCCAGAAACCACCGGCCGCCATCGTGACGATATAGATCGGCAGGAAGTACAGGAGACCATGCATGAAGTTGTCGTAAACGCTGGCCGGGTCGTAGCCGGCGCCGAACAGCGCCAGCATCGAGCCACGCCACCCCGGCGCCCACTCGATACCGAGAGCGGCCATGGCGGTGTTCGCCTGGAACCCGGTGTTCCACATGCCGATCAGTGCACAAGGCGTGGCCGCCATCACCACGACGATCATGACGCGCTTCAGGTCAATTGCGTCTCGCACGTGCGGTGAGCCGCGGGTTACATCGGGCGGCGAGTAGAAGAGTGTGTCGACCATCTCGAAGATGGCCTCGAATTTTTCGAAGCGGCCACCACGTGTGAACAGCGGTTCCAGCTTGTCGAGGAAGTTACGCAATCCTTTCATTAGCCGTTCGCCTCGATCTCGTCCAGGTTCATGCGCAGATAAGCGCCATAATCATGCTTGCCGTTACAAACGAAAGAGCACAGAGCGAGGTCTTCCTCGGCGAGTTCCAGGCAGCCCAGCTGCTGTGCACGGTCCGTATCCTCCACGAGCAAGGCCTTCAATAACGGTGTCGCCAGCACGTCGAGCGGCATGATCCGCTCGAAGGTACCGATGGACACCATCGCGCGCGGGCTGCCGTTCTGTGTCGTCGTCATCGGAAATGGGCCGCGGTGAAACAGGTGCCCGGCAAAAGTGCGGATCGCCGAGTACTTGTGCAGCCCGGGCTTCATGAATGACAGAAATTCGCGGCTGGAGCCCTCGGTCAGTACGTTGACCTGGGTCTGGTAACGCCCCAGGTACGAAAGCGGCCCGGCTGCCCGGTGCCCGCCCAGCACCGATCCACTGATGACTCGAAGCTGACCCGGCCCCGTTTCGCCCTGCAGCAGATCGGCCGTACTTGCACCAATGCGCGTGCGTAAGAGGCGCGGCCGCAATGCCATGGGGCCGCCGAGCGCCACAACGCGCTCTGTTGGCAGGCGGCCGCTCGTAAACAGCTTGCCGATCCCGATGACATGCTGGTACCCGAGGTGCCAGACGCTCTTTGCAAGGCTGACCGGCGCGAGGAAATGAATGTGTGTGCCGGGCAGTCCTGCCGGATGGGGGCCCGCAAACTCGGCATGACGAAACGGCTCGCTGTCCGGGCAGTCAATGCCGGAGTCGGGCGCCGTGCACACGTAGACGGCACCGTCTGTCAGGCGGGACAAAACATCCAGACCTTGTCTGAACGCTTCCGGATTCTGCTCGATGATGACGGCAGGATTCGCGGCCAGCGGCCTGGTATCCATCGCGGTCACGAAGATCGCTGCGGGCGTGGCGTCGAGTGCCGGAATACGGCTGAATGGCCGCGTCCGGAACATGGTCCACTGGCCGGATGCAATCAGGTTGTCACGTACCTCTTGCCGGTCGAGTCCGGGCAAGGCCTCGGCAGGGTAGGACTTGAATTCCTCGGCCTCGTCGCCGTCGAGACGAATAACGACCGATTGCAGAGCGCGCCTCGAGCCACGGTTGATCTCGGTGACCTCGCCGGCGCCGGGTGCCGTGAACGGTACGCCCGGATTACGCTTGTCGTGGTACAGGGCCTGCCCGAGGCGTACACGGTCTCCGACCTGCACTGCCATGCGCGGGCGGATGCCGGAGACGTCCGATGCAACCGCCGCCACTGTGCGTGGAGTCGGGCCGTCACTGATGGTCTGTTCGGGCTGGCCCCCGATCGGGATGTCCAGACCCTTCTTGATGGTTATTCGCATGCGATTTACTTTCGGTGAAGTGAGATTCAGAGCCCGCTCAGGAACTAAAGAATGAAACAAACAGGGCGCATCCGACGAGCCAGATGGAACCGATGGTCTGTATGCCGAGTGTCATCTCGATCGCCTTGGTCATGCTCGGGCGATCGGCGATGCCCTGGCGAATCGACCGCGATGCCTGCCAGGCGAGCGCCAGCAACGCGATGGGTGCAAGTGGTGCGACCAGCGGCAGGCCGCCTCTGACGGTCAGCCACACTGTGGCTGCGGCTGCCGTGAGGTGAAGAGCCAGGTAGACCAACGAGGTGCCCGCGAGTCCGACTCGGACCGGCAGTGTTCGTTTGCCGGTAGCGCCGTCTGCGTTGATATCCGGTACTTCGTTGATCAGTAGTATCGCCGTAACCCAGAGAGCCACAGGCAGCGAGAACAGGATGGCGTCGAGGTTGATGACGCCACTTTGCAGCCAGGCAGCGCCTACAACGGGCAAACCGAAGGCCACGCCCACCGAGATTTCACCGAGGCCGATCGAGGCAAGGCGTACCGGGCCGACGGAATAGAGTACCGCGAGCAACACGCCCGCGAGCCCGAACCAGAGGACCATCACGCCCTTGCTGTAGAGCAGCAGCAAGCCGGCGATCGCGGCAACCCCGAGCAGGCTGATGCCGAGCCGGGCCATGCCGCTCGCCGACATAATGCCGGTCTGGATAAATCGCGAGCCGCCGGTGTACGGATAAATACGATCCACGTTTTGCCTGTCGGTGCCGCCCGACTCGTCGCCGACGTCGTTCAGCACGTTAGCACCGGCATGCACGCACACCGTCGCCAGCAGCGCGAGGAGGAAAATCGGCAGGTCGAACTGCCCGGCGACCAGGAAGCCCCACGCGGATCCGGCGAGGACTGGCAGCACGGACGCGGGGAAGAATTTTGGACGCATGGCGTTGAACAGCCGCCTGGATACCTGTGCGGGCGTATCACCTGCGAATTGTTCGGGGGAGGGGCCGGTAATAGGTGCAACGTCTGAGGGCATTGTTATTCTCGGATTATTGGAAACGTGACGGACACAATTCGGCCTACAATAATACGGGATGAGAATACTTTCTATTTTCGCAAACGGAAGCCGTGTTTTTGCGACTTCCATTGTCGCACTTTTTGTGGTTCTGAGTGCGTGCCCGGCGTCGGGAGCTCCCGGCAGCGGTGGCCGTAATGCTGCGGACAGGCTCGACAGCCCCTACCTGATCCTGATCTCGATCGACGGTTTCCGCTGGGACTACCCGTCGCTCTATGCCGCGCCAGCCCTGGACCGCGTGGCCGCTGACGGCGTGCGCGCCGAGGCCATGCGCCCGGTCTACCCGTCGCTGACCTTTCCGAACCATTATTCGATCGCGACCGGGCTTTATCCCGCCGAGCACGGCATCGTCCACAACGATTTTCCCAATGCAGAGCGAGACGCCTGGTACCACCTCTGGGACCGCAGCAGCGTCGAGAATGGCAGCTGGTACGGCGGTGTGCCGATCTGGGTCGCGGCCGAGAAAGCAGGTATGGTCAGCGCGGCGTACTACTTTGTTGGCACCGAAGCGGCCATCGGCGGTGTATCACCTACCTACTGGCACTCCTTTGACAAGTCAGTACCGGGAGATGCGCGTGTCGAGCAGGTGATCGACTGGCTGCAGCTTCCGGATGAGAGGCGCCCGCACATGATCACGCTCTATTTCGAGGACGTCGATAACGCCGGGCATGACTTCGGGCAGGGATCAGCGGAGCTGGCCGCGGCGGTGGGGCTGGTGGATACCAACATCGGTCGCCTGCTCGATGCGATCGACGATCTCGAATTTCGCGACAAGGTCCATGTGCTGGTCGTCTCCGATCACGGTCAAGCCGGTCATGCTTATCCCGAGAAAGCGCTGATTCTGAGCGATCACATCGACCTCGACGGTCTGGAGGTCATTGACGGTGGCACTTACGCATCGATCTACCAGGAGACACCCGACAGGGCGCGCGCTGTCGAAATCCGTGACGCGATCAATGCAAACTGGTTGCACGGCCAGGCATATCTTCGTGACGAGACGCCTGCACATTGGAGGGTTACTGACGATGCGCGCTTCCCCGACATCTTTGTGGCGCCGGATTTGCACCACACAGTCTTATCGAATGGCGACAAGCGGCATGAGCTTCATCCTGGTGATCATGGTTGGGGCCCGGAGAACCGGGAAATGCATGGCATATTTTTCGCGAGCGGACCGCGTCTGGAGGCCGGCCAGCAGATCGGCGAGATCAGCGCCGTCGACGTCTATCCGCTGATGCTGGAACTGTTGCAGCTCGCGGCTCATGATGGCGGTGATTTCGTACTTCGAGGAGTCATCGCAGCCGATGAATGACTACGTTCACGAAGTTAGTGGCGAAGAGTCTGCCCGCATTCAGCGTTTTGCTTACGGCGTTGCGATCGGCACCGCCGTATTCGTCGTCTTGGTTATTGTTGCCATTGTCACGGCGCAGTACTGGGTGAAACTGATTAGCCACGAAGGCGAACGGCAATTCATCAGTCCGCACGTCAAGTGGGTGAACGAGCATCTGCTCGACGAGAGTGATCCGGCGCTGCAGGCGTACGTCGATCGCCTGGGGCGGGAAATCGCGGCAGGAATGGAGCTACCGGCAGATCTGCAGCTCGAATTTTTCGTCATCGAAGGATTGGCGGTCAATGCTTTCACAACCCTGGGCGGTTACATCTTTGTTTTCGATGGCCTCGTGCAGGAACTCGACGACGAGAACAGCCTCGCCATGGTGCTGGCCCATGAGATCGCACATGCTGCCAATCGCGACCCCCTGTCCACCGCTAGCCGCGGTATCTTGCTGCAAATCATGATCTCTTCATGGTCCGGCAGCGGTGGAATCGATCCTTCCGCGGCCAGTGAAGTTGGCTCGGACATTATGCTGAGTGCCTACAGTCGCGAGCAGGAAGAGGCGGCGGACCAATTGGCTGTCGCGGCCCTGCAACGGCAATACGGTCACGTGGGCGGGGCGACGCGGTTATTCGAGGCGTTACAGACGTATTACGGCGACGATGAAGTCCCGGAGATACTGTCGTCGCATCCGGATATCGATGATCGCATTGCGGCGATCACAGCGTTCGCCGGTGAACAGGGATGGGGTAGCGAGACTACGTCGCCCTATCCGTCAGATGTTCAGTCGGCGCTTAATTCGAGGCCTTGATCAGCAAACCACTTCCGTCTCTGAAGCTGCCGGTGACGATGATGATGAAGTCGACCAGCGTCCAGATACCGAGGCCACCCAGCGTCAGCAGCATCAGGATGCCGGTGCCGACCTTGCCGACATAGAATCTGTGAATGCCGAACGCGCCAAGGAAAAAGCACAGCAAAATTGTTGGCACGAATCCTTTGTCACTCACTGCCATATCGTTCATATCGAGTCTCCGGTTTTGAGCTTTTGCCCGGGATAAAGTACGAGCCTGCCATGACCGTCCCGAAACGTGCCGGTCAATAACATGATGGTCACTATGAAGGTGTGCAATGCATCGACTACGCCAACGAGTATTGCGAGCGGAATCTGGCCCGTAATGAAGAAGTAAAACGTGGCGATAAACAGACCGAGATCGATCGTGGCCTCGACGAATCGGCCCAGGTAAAAATGCTGGATACCGATCACGCCAAATATCGCGGAAAGGCAGACCGCAATCGTGTAGCTCTTGTCAGACGATTGTTCGTGCAGATTCAATGTCGGCACCCCTAATTGCTGCGCGCAATATAGCTTGGCGACATAATCCCGGCAACGGACTGCGTCTCATTTTCTCTGGCGCATTACCAGAAGGCGCCAAAATAGACGTATACGCCGTCGTATCGAGTCTCGATCTCACCGCGCCAGTTGTCACCGTCGACGCCTACGTCAAGTTCGATATAGTTATAGTTGGCGCCAATTCCGAACCATTTAGAGATTCGGTAATGGAGCCCGAGCGATGCATTGACGAATGTGCCGTCGTAGGGGTGGATGTCTGCATTGAAGTAGTCAAGTCGCGTTCGAAATGCCCAACGAGGGGACAGTGAACGCATATACCAGAATCCGATATTCGGTAACGGCGCATCGACGCTCGCTTTTGCACCGTCGGATGCCGGCCCGGACGGCGTTTCGACGGTGCCCTCGATGAACGCGTCGACGTGCAGCCAATGGAAGCCTGCGCCGATCCCATAGTCTGTATTTGGTTTCTTGCTCAGATTGTATGCCCAGACGAACCGCGTCAATTCGAATCCGGAGCCGGCGGACGCCCGCGTGCCCGCGAGGAACGTGAGGCCCTCCCACTCCACGTCCTCTTCGAGAATTGCCGTATTGTCGCCCGTTGAATCGAAGTACTGCATGAGCAGCGACCAGCGCTTGCCATACCGCCAAAGAAACTCCCCCGCGAACGTCGAATCGCTCTGGCTCAGGTGTAGCTCAGAGCCGAAATCCACAAAAGGAGTTGGTTGGGGATCGAATTCGAAACTACCGCTTGCGCGCAGTTTGTTACTGCGGTCCGGGAAGAACACGCCGATATCGAAACCATATTTTGACGTCAACCAGGGGTGCAAGTCCCGAGCATCTTCGGCCTGGACACGCTGACTGGTTACCAGTGATACAAGCAGGATCGAGGCGATTGAGATGGCCGTGTTCGTTCGCACGGAGTTATTGTTCTTCAATTCGCAAAAAAACAACAGTATCATGCTTCAAGTTGGTATACATAATGGCGATCTACACACGCACCAACACTTATCACCCTAGGGGGGTTCATCATGATTAGTGACGTAAAAACAACGCAGTGGCTGGCATTATCGGCAGCCATACTGGCGCTTGGCGCCGGGGGACCCGCGCTGGCGCAAGCGGATATAGAGGAAATAACCGTCACGGCGACCAAACGCGAGTCGACGATTCAGGACGTTCCATTCTCGATCAACGTGCAGACGCAGAGAGATATCCAGCGCGCAGGCGCGACCGATATCGAGGAATTGTCGCGCAATATTGCGGGTCTGACCGTGCAGAATCTCGGGCCGGGCCAGAGCCAGGTCGCGATTCGCGGCGTATCGGCCGGCCAGATCGTCCGCGATCAGCCAGGCGTGAAGGAGCAGGTCGGCATCTACCTGGACGAGTCGGTGATCTCGCTGTCCCTGTTCACGCCGGACATCGATCTTTTCGATCTGAATCGCGTCGAGACCTTGCGCGGGCCGCAGGGCACGCTGTTTGGCTCCGGTTCGGTGGGCGGCACGATTCGGTACATTACGAATGAGCCGGACCCCAATGCCTTCGATGCGAATGTCGAACTCGACGTCAACACGGTGACCGACGGTGAGGCGGGCTACGGCGTCAAGGGCATGGTCAATATCCCGCTTGTAGAAGGCTCGACAGCACTTCGGCTGGTTGGTTACACGACAGAATATGCGGGCTTCATCGATGCACGCGTGGAATCCACCGGGCAATTCAAGGAAGACGTGAACGGCGGCAATCGTACGGGCATGCGTGCCGCGCTGTCTTTTATGCCGAGCGAGAATCTGACAATCACGCCGCGCATCGTGTACCAGGAGCTGACCACGGACGGTTTTAACCGTCAGGAGCAGTTCAACCTGTTTGCGCAGCCACACACGACGACGCGCCCGCCGATTCAACTTGGCGAGCGCCAGCAGCACCTGCTGCTGGACGAGGAGTTCAGCGACGAGACCATGCTGGCCGACCTGGTCATTGAAGCTGGTTTCTCAAGCTTCGACCTGACGTTTGTCGGCAGTTACATAGACCGCAGCCTCCTGGTCAGCCGCGACGCCAGTGCGCTGACCGGCAGTGTCTCGGTAGACCTCGGCTACCCTGAGGCCGATGTTCTTCTGCCATCGAACCTCCGCGACACGACGGAGCTGGAGCAGACAACGTTCGAGGCGCGTATCAACTCGAATACTGCCGGTGCCTTCCAGTGGCTCGGGGGCATATTCGTGTCTGACGTAACACGCGAGTACGCTCAGCGCCTGCCGACACCGGGTTACGAAGTTGCGACAGACGCTGTCCTGGGCGCTGGCACGTCGGCGGCCGTGGCGAATGGATTTTCGAACCTGGACTCACCATTCAACTCGGATCTGCCGTATGACATCGAGCAGCTGGCCGTATTTGGTGAGGTCTCGTACGATTTCACGGACGCGTTTGCTCTGACGTTCGGCGGCCGTTGGTACGATTTCGAAGAGACACGAACGATTACGACCGGCGGCTTGTTCGCGGCTGGCGATAGCGGAGTAGTGGACACGACGACGTCCGATGGCTTCACACCTCGCGTACTTGCAAGCTGGGACGTCAGCGATAACGTCACGCTGAATGGCCAGGTATCGCAGGGATTCCGGCTCGGTGGCGTGAACGATCCACTCAACACGGGTCTGTGTACGCCTGAGGATTTGCTTATCTTCGGAAGCTTCCAGTCCTACGAAGATGAGACCATGTGGAACTACGAGGCAGGAATCAAGTCGACATGGGACAACGGCGTGACATTCAATGCCGCCGCATTCTACTCGGATATCGAAGACTTACAGGTTACGCTCGATGCCGGCTCCTGTTCGTCGCGTATCTCGTTTAACGTGCCGAGCGCACATACCGCAGGCGTAGAATTCGAGCTCGGCGCGAGTCCGTCCGAGGCTTTTGATTTTTCGATCGCAGGCAGTATCCTGGAATCGGAGTTCGACTCGACCGTAATCGATGCAAACGATGCCATCCTCGGCGGCGTACAGGAAGGTAATCGTCTCGCATCGGTTCCGGAGTTCCAGGTTGCCGCAACGGGCAGCTACAACTTCCCCGTCGGAACCATGGATGGCTTCCTGTCCGCCACGGTGCATCACGTCGGTGATCGCATAACGCAGCCGAGCGACCAGGTGCCGGGTGCCGGTACGTTCTCGTCAGGCTTGCCGTTCGCCGGCGCAGTTGGCGACGAGGTAACGGAGGTTGACCTGTTGCTCGATCCGTACACGATCGTGAACCTGAGTGCCGGTATCGCGAAGGACGCCTGGTCGGCAACGCTCTACGTCCACAACGTGGGCGACGAGAACGCTAACCTGTCGTTCGATCGCGAACGCGGTGGCCGCGCCCGCTTGGGCTTCCGCACCACCAAGCCACGTACAGTCGGTGTGGTATTCCGGATGGGTTTCGGCAACAACTAGTGTGAAAACTGAAACTGGGGTCAGAGTTCTTCGAAAGACTCTGACCCCTTTTCTTAGAGCCTCATTCTCATGCGGATGAGTGGGCGCACGCCGTCCCACAGCTCCTCGACTTTGCTCGAGACAGTCTCGAATCCCAGGTCGTCGTAAAGCGCCTGCGATTCGGGAAGACCATCAGTCGACTCCAGGAAAACGCTGCGGCGGCCCGATTCGCGGCTGAATTCGAGCGCCGCTTCGACCAGCCGGCGCCCGAGGCCCACACCGCGAGCCGCGGTGTCGACGAGTACCCATCGCAACTGTGCGGCGTCGCCGTCACGCAACGCGATAGCCGTGCAACCGATCAGCCGACCCTCCTGTTCGGCGAGCCATACTCGCCCCCTGGCGTCGTTGTCGAGCACGTATTCGGCGATCGTCTTCGCAACATAGGCTTCAAATTTCAGGCCGAACCCGGGCAGGGGCTCATAAGCTTCGCCGTGCAGGGTAACGATGCGGCCGAGATCGCCGCAACGTAAGTCGTGTCGGATGCTGATCGTCAGGTGCTGGAAGCCTCAAAGATGCTCGCGATCGATGCATCGAGCATGGCATCGAACTCGTCGGCCGACTGCTGTGCATTCAGGCCCTCGGACAATGCCCGCGAGAAGCTCGCAACCATGCCGTTCTGGCGTGACAGGCGGTCATTAGCCTCTTGACGCGAGTAGCCGCCGGACAATGCAACGACCCTCGCGACGTTCGGATGGGCGATACAGTCGGCGTACAGGTTGTCTTTCTCCGGCAAGGTGAGCTTGAGCATGACCAGCTTGCCGTCACCGAGATTGTTCAGCTCATCGATGATGCCGGCATGCAGCATGTCCTCGGCGGCGGCCTTGTCCGGGCAATGGATATCGACTTCGGGCTCGATGATTGGCACGAGGCCGGCGGCAACGATCTGGCGGCCGATCTCGAATTGTTGCTTCACGACGGCGTCGATGCCGGCGGCATTGGCTTCCTTGATGACTGAGCGCATCTTCGTACCGAAGACGCCGTTGGCTTTGGCTTTCTCGAGGAGACCGGCGAGTTCCGGCATCGGGTTCATTACCTGGGCGCCGTCCCGCACGTCGGCAAGGCCCTTGTCGACCTTCAGAAACGGCACCACGTTCTTCTCGGTCCAGAGAAAACGCGCGGTCGGCTGGCCCGCGACTTCGCGGTCCATGGTGTTCTCGAAAAGTATGGCGCCGAGAATACGATCGCCGTTAAACGCGGGGCTCATCATAATTCTCGTTCGCATTTCGTGTACGACGGCGAACATCTCGTCGTCGTTAGACCAGGCGTCCTCGGTGACACCGTACAACCCAAGGGCTTTCGGCGTGCTGCCACCGCTCTGGTCGAGGGCGGCGATGAATCCGGGCTGGGTTTTTATCTTATCAAGCTGTTGTTCGAAGCTCACTGTTCAGTTCCATTTGCTGGTTTGAATTAGGTATGGCGAAGCGGGATTGTACAGCATGCTGTCGGGCCGGCGTAGCCGGACTGCCGGCTGTCGACGTCTGCGCCGAAACAGGTACTATTGGCGCCAGAAACCAGAGGGCCGAGGGCCTGCAAGCAACAGAGACCTGGAAGGCATGAGATACCTACGCAATAGCTTCATTTTCCTTTTGTTGGCCACATTGCCGGCTGTGACGATAGCGGCGAGGACGGATACGGCCCTGCTCATAAATGGCAACGTTGTTACTGGCGAAATTGAGTCATACGAGTTCGGCGTTCTGGAATACAGCACGGACTCGATGGGCACCGTGGACATCGACTGGGAGGACATCGTCGGTCTGACGAGCAACCAGAACCTGCAGGTCGAGGTGTCCAACGGAACGCGCTTTCTTGGCAACCTCGAGGCGGCCGAGGATCGTTTCCATATTAATGTCATCACAGCGCACGGCCCCGTGGAACTTTCGATGGATCGAATCATCCGCATCACTCCCATTGATGTGTCCGACAAATTCGTCAAGAGATTGGAAGGTGGCATAAGCATTGGCCTGAATTCCCAGTCAGGCAGCGGCGTCACGATTTTCGACACAACCGCGGATGTCAGGTACCGAACGGAACAATACCTGTTTGGCCTCACCTTGAATTCTTCAGTTACGGACCAGCCCAGCGAGGAGACCCAATCCAACCATACCGCCCGTCTCAACTACCAGCGCTTTCGACCGAATCGCTGGTTCACCGATTGGTTCTCGAGTTGGGAACGCAACGATGAGCTGGGTATTGATAACCGCGTGTCGGTCGGTGCCGGTCTCGGTCGATATGTCGTGCAGACAAATCGCAACCAGTTCTCACTAATGGCAGGTCTCCAGGCGACCCGTTCAGAGTTCACAGGCGAGGATCCCGGAGCGACCGTGGGCGAAGGACGGCTTCAGATTCGCTACCTGCATCGTAACCTCAAGCCCGAATCGAGTATCAATTTCACAATGAACATTTTTCCCGTACTCGAGGACTTCAGTACATACCGCACAGAGACCTCATTGATCCTGGATCGCGAACTCATCAACGATCTGGATTTCCGCATAGACATTTTTCACAAGTACCAAAGCGAGCCGCCGTCAACCGGTGAAAAGACCGATACGGGCGTCATAACGTCGTTAGTGTATTCGTGGTGAGTGCGAAACAGTTACTGGAAGATGCAGTCACCGATCCGGTTTTTCCTGTTTGACGCGTTTGCGGGCCCGGCGGGCCTCATCGACGGGATTACGACCGTAGTCGACGGCCCACATCA
>Ga0255052_10000710_pt1 | contig 26304 bp, 18 predicted proteins | sample JV7_2_21_MG_FD_188632 | JGI IMG/M metagenome (GOLD analysis project Ga0255052, IMG submission 188632) | Seawater microbial communities from Jervis Inlet, British Columbia, Canada - JV7_2_21 | ecosystem: Environmental > Aquatic > Marine > Inlet | place: Canada: British Columbia | collected...
CGTTCAATGACGAGCAGAAGGCCGTGCATTCCACCCCATAATACGAACAGCCACGAGGCGCCGTGCCACAGACCGCCGAGCAACATCGTCAACATCAGATTGACGATGGTCCGCGCCGTGCCGGCCTTGTTGCCCGACAAGGTGATATAAAGATAGTCGCGCAACCAGGTTGATAACGTGACGTGCCAGCGGCGCCAGAAATCAGAGAAGCCGATAGCGCCGTAGGGTGACAGGAAATTCCACGGCAACTCGAAGCCGAGACACTTGCCGAGTCCGACGGCAATCATCGAGTAGCCATTAAAATCAAAGAATATCTGACCGGCAAACGCCATCGTGCCGATCCAGGCGTCTGCGCCGTTTGCCGATAGCGCATTTCCATAGACGCGTTCGACAACGGGTGCCAGTGCGCCGTCCGCCAGTACGACTTTCTCGAACATCCCGACCATAATTATCGCCAGTCCCCAGCCGATCTGTTTAACGCGTTCCTTGTTCTCTTCCGCGAGCTGCTGCAGAAAAAATCCCGCGCGCAAAATCGGACCGGCGACGAGCTGTGGAAAAAACGTGACGTACAAGGCGAAATCGAGGAAGGAGTGATGCGGTTTTATTTTTTCCCTGTAAACGTCGATGCTGTAGGACATCGATTGAAACGTGTAGAAGGAAATGCCGAGTGGCAGAATAATATTCGCTTCCGATGGCTCGTAGGGCATGCCCAGGGTGCCGAGCAACACGGCAAGATTCTGTTCCAGAAATCCACCGTATTTGAAATAGCCTAATAGCCCGAGATTGACGACGATACTGAGAATCAGATAAAAGCGTTTCGTGGCTCCTTCAGATACGGCGATCCGTCTTGCGGCAAACCAGTCGGTCAGCGTCGATATCCACAAGAGGACGATGAAAGGCGGGTTCCAGGCGGCGTAGAAAATGTAGCTCGCGAGCAGCAGATTGGTCTTTTTTGCGTGCCACTGAAGAGGGAGGCTGTGAAGCGCCAGGACGATCGCAAAGAAGATCAGGAAAATGAGGGAATTGAATGCCACTAGCCGTAAAGCCCAACGACGTTTTTCACCCCTGGCGTCATGCGCATATCATAATGGGTTAGGTGAACTGTGACGACAATTCCTGTCTAACACGCATAATCAGAACATCGGAGACACCCCATGAAAGCCGTCATTGCCGCCTTGCTGGCCGGGGCCTGGCTCATGCTTGCAGCCGCGGCATCCGCCGAAGAATCGGGCGAGGCCACAGACCCGAAATACACCTGGGACCTTACAGAGATCTATCCGAGCGTCGAAGCCTGGGAACAGGCGCGCGACGAGATCATGCACGACTTCGAGGCACTCGAGGAATTACGCGGCACGCTCGGCGAGAGCGCCGACTCCTTGTATACGGCTATGAACACAGTGTCGGATGCCAATCAGAAAGCCGCCAAGGTTTACGTCTATGCACAGATGCAAAACCATGAGGACCTGCGTGTTACTGAGACCCAGGAACGGTCGCAGCTCGGCGACATTACACTGGCCCGGCTCACGGAATCCACCGCGTGGATACAGCCGGAGATTCTTGCCGTCGGCCGCGAGGTCATCGAATCGTACATAAAAGAGGATAAGCGCCTTGCGCCGTTCGCTTTTCAGCTCGACGATAGCCTGAGGAACGCACCGCATACGCTCGGCGAGGAAGCAGAGGAAACGCTTGCCTATTTCACGCAGTCGTTCTCCGCGCCACAAGATATCTATTCACTCATCGCCAATTCGGACATTCCGTGGCCCACAGTGACGCTATCCAATGGTGAAGAACATCGTATCGACTCGCAGGGGTATGGCCGTTGGCGGTCCAGCGAGAATCGCGACGACCGAAAGATGGTGTTCGATGCCTTCTGGAACAAATGGGTCGAGTACCGCAACAGCGTCGGCAAAGTCCTGAACACTCACCTGCAGACCCAGGTATCGCTTGCAAAAGCCCGCAACCACGACAGCGTCCTCGATCGCGAACTGTTCGCTGACAATATTCCGATGGACGTCTATCGAACGCTGATCGTGGAAGTTAACGAGGCGCTGCCAACTCTGCATCGATATTTCAGGCTTCGCGCCAGAATGCTCGGCATCGATCAGATGCACTATTACGATATTTATCCGCCGCTGGTCTCTCTCGACAAGGAATTCGATTATGACACCAGCCAGGAAATCACTCTCGATGCGATGGAGGTCCTCGGCGAGGACTGGGTATCAATGCAAAGAGATGCCATGGCAAAGCGTTGGGTGCACGCCTATCCACAACAGGGCAAACGATCAGGCGCTTACATGCAGCCGCATGCGCACGATGTACATCCTTACATTCTTTTGAACCACAACGACGACTATTCTTCTTTGTCGACGATGGCACACGAGTGGGGCCACGCCATGCACAGCCTGTACGCAACTGAGGCGCAGACGTACGAGACAGTCGATTACTCCACGTTCATCGCAGAGATTCCATCGACATCGTTGGAATTAATTCTACTCGACCACATGAACAAGAATGCCGAAACCCTGGACGAGAAGATTTTCTATCTCGGATCTGCATTGGAAGACATGCGTGGCACGTTCTTCCGACAGACGATGTTTGCCGAATTTGAGCTGGCACTATATGAGGCCACCGAACGTGGCGAAGCATTATCCGGCGAGGGAATTTCACAAATCTATGGCGAGATTCTGAAGCGCTATCACGGCCATGATGAGGGTGTCGTAGTAATCGAAGACTTGTACACGAATGAATGGATGTTCGTGCCACACTTCTACCTCAATATGTATGTCTACCAGTACGCGACATCACAGACGGCAGGAACCGCGCTCTACCAGAAGATCAAGGACGAAGGTGAATCCGGCATCGACAACTACAAAAACCTGTTGCGAGCCGGCGGTTCCGACTACCCCTACCAGCTGCTCCTGAATGCCGGCGTGGACATGGCAAAACCGGGACCCTACCGCGCGGTCGTCCGCAAGATGAATACGATCATGGATGAACTCGAATCGCTACTGGAAGAGCGAGACAACTGATCCTGATGTTGCTATGTTTCGATAACAAAAATCCAAAACGAACGGAGGCAATTAATGCGACGCATATTAGTTAGTTCCATCGTCGCTCTTTCACTGACTCTCGGCTTTTCCATTCATGTCGCAGCCGAGTCAAGTGCAGAAGATGCGTACGAATATCGGGAATCCATTATGACCGCGTTAAAGGGCCATGCGGGTGCAATTTCGAAGCAGATACGTGGCCTGGCAGGTGAGCCGGCCTATGCGGCCAAGCATGCCAGGGCCATCGCCAATCTCGGCACCGAATTGCATTCGGTATTCCAGGAAGGCTCGGCCGTCGAAGGCTCCGAAGCACTACCAGCCATATGGGAGAAACCTGAGGAGTTTGAAGCGGCCCTGAACAAGGCGAAGGAAGCCATGGCCGCCCTGGGCGATGCCGCAGACGGCGGCGATCTTGCACAGATCGGCAATGCTTTCATGAACGTTGGCAAGGCCTGCAAAAGCTGTCATGAGGACTTCCGCCTGGACGACGATTGAGCGCCTGAATGCACCTCATCCGGGCCGCCGTAGCGGCTGTGCCGTTCCTCCTGGCCGCGCCCATATCAGCACAGGAATCCGTGGTCGAACGGGGCGAGTACCTGACCATCGCCGGGGGCTGCATCGATTGTCACACCATCGACAGCGATGATGCGGTTCCCCTTGCGGGCGGCAGGGCCCTGGAGTCTCCGTTCGGTACATTTTATTCGCCCAATATCACACCCGATGTCGACACGGGCATCGGCGCCTGGTCGGACGATGATTTCGTCAGCGCGTTCTGGCAGGGTGTGAGCCCGGACGGCGATCATTACTACCCGGCTTTCCCCTACACCTCGTATACAGGTATCTCCCGAAAAGACCTTCTGGCGATGAAAGCGTATTTGTTCAGCCTCGAGCCAGTCGAGAACGATACGCCGGAACACGAACTGGCCTGGTACATATCGACGCGCCTGGCGGCCGGTGCATGGAAGCTCAAGAACTTCGACTCCGAACGATTCGTCTCCGATCCAGAGCAATCCGCCAAGTGGAATCGCGGCGCATATCTCGTTCGGCACCTCGGACATTGCGGCGAATGTCACACGCCGCGATCCGCCACAGGCGCGTTAAGACACGATCAAGAACTCGCGGGGAACCCGGATTTGCCGGACGACGAAAAAATGCCGAATATCACGCCGCACCGTGACGATGGTATCGGCAAATGGTCGATTGGCGATATTGAATATTTTTTGCACACGGGAATGCTTGATGACGGAGATTTCGTCGGAAGCAGCATGAGTGCGGTCATCGACAACAACACAAGTAAGCTCACGAAAGACGATCGCCTCGCTATAGCGACCTACCTCAAATCAATTGCACCACAGCTGTCATCTGAATAATCACACTAGTTGGCAACCTTGGGTAAGGGCCGACCGACCTTTTTGTAGAACTCCTGTATTTCCTGCTCATTCCATGCCGCTGCCGCTATTAGCCTGTCCATAACGGATTGTGTGGATGTAATTATTCGAAGCTTGCCTATTCCTGTCTCTATCACTTTGCATTGTGATGGATCAATGTACGTGCCCCCAAAACTCAAAGGCGCTGGTGGGCGAACCTACTATCTGGTCGCCCGACGGTCGAAACGTGCTATCCCACAAGATTCCCGCAGCACAGTTCGGTCTAGATTGGAAATGCCTGTAGAACGATCCGGTGACGAGCCAGGTTGTTCTTGATGAGTGCAAGACATACGTGGAGGTTGAGTGGTCGTTTTGCGCCTGGGAGCAGCCGGTCGCCTGTTAGGTCGGCGATAGGCAGAAAACCACCCAAACAGACCATCAGAGTGAACAGAACTCTAAGAAAGTGTTCACCGCCGGAAGCAAATTGTACGGGGTACCGATATCCCACATGACTTTCCAGACTAAAAAAACCTGATATTGATATCTAGTATTCTGTATCGTATAATCTGACGATAGCGAAGGATCGAAACTCATGAATGATGCCAGTGCCGACTGGAACTTCTTCAGCAACTACGCGCATGTTCTCGTTTGTCTTGCGGAGAACCCGAATGCCCGACTACGCGATGTTGCGGAGCGTGTGGGCATCACTGAGCGCACGGCGTTCCGCTTGGTCACCGATCTGGAAGAAGCCAGCATACTCATGCGCGTGAAGGAAGGCCGGCGCAATAGCTACGTCATCGATACTGAGGCACGTCTGCGTCATCCCATTGAGTCGCACTGTACGGTCGGAGAGTTACTCGCAACCATCCTCAGTCCAGCAAACTTCAAAAAATTGAGGCAGCGTTCTGGGAGTACAAAGCCTGGCCGACGACAATGAGCAGCCGTGTGAAATCGGGGCGCGTCAAAAAGAACTACTACACGATTGATCGTCGCTCGGGCTTCGTGGCGAGCAAAACATGAAACCTTCGACTCGTCGAGAACTCCCGCTGTCACGAGCGAATAAGGAACTTCCAGAGGGACCGAATCGGCTATGGCTGACGATAATCCTGATTTTGAATATCCTCATTTTTACCGGTTTTGGTTACATGATCTGGGACATGACTTGGGACTTTGAATGAATCGGTGCCGCCCACGAAGTAGCCGGTTTTCACTGCGTTCCGGATGATTTACGGATCTTTAGCCGCCCGGCCAGCACTCGCCGCGACGGTTCACTTCGCCGACGCTTTCAACGCGCTTAAGGCTCACTTCCCTATGGAGCCGACACTATCGACTTGACGGCTCATTGGGTCGGCATCACAGCTATTTTGGTGTTCGTCCTGTCGTACTCCTTCGTGATCGCCGAGGAATTCACACACTTAAGAAAGTCCGTGCCGGTCATCCTCGCCGCGGGGATCATCTGGGCACTGATCGCGCGCCAGTACATCGGGGGCATCGATCATGAGGCGGAAGAAGCGGTCGAGGACTTTTTAGTCGAATTCGGCGAACTCTTCCTGTTTCTCTTATGTGCGATGACCTATGTCAATGCGATGGGTGAGCGCCGTGTATTTGATGCGCTCCGGTCTTGGCTCGTCCGTCGCAATCTTAGCTACCGGCAGCTCTTTTGGATCACGGGCATCATCAGCTTTTTCTTGTCACCGATCATCGACAATCTCACCACTGCCCTCGTGATGTGTGCTGTGGTGATGGCGGTTGGCCAGTACAACGCACGCTTCATCGGCCTCGCTTGCGTCAACATCGTGGTTGCTGCGAACGCCGGCGGGGCCTTCAGTCCGTTTGGGGACATCACCACGCTGATGGTGTGGCAACGGGGCATCCTCGACTTCGGGACATTTTTCGCCCTCATCATTCCATCCGCCGTGAACTACATGATCCCCGCGGTTGCCATGTCTTTCGCAGTCGAGAAGGCGAAGCCGCACATTGACGATGAACTGGTCGTCATGAAACGGGGCGCAAAACGCATAATCTTCCTGTTCGCGTGTACGGTCGCTACGGCCGTTTCGTTCCACAACTTTCTGTACTTGCCGCCCTTCCTCGGCATGATGACCGGACTGGCCTACCTCAAACTCTTCGGTCACTACCTCGCCAGCACACACGTGCCGACTCCAGCCGACACGCCGCGATACGGTGAAGCGGGTGACGTCGTGGCCTTCGACAGCTTTCGCGAAGTCGCGAGGGCGGAATGGGATACGCTCCTGTTCTTTTTCGGCGTGATTATGTGCGTCGGCGGATTGGGCTTTATCGGCTATCTCGACCTAATGTCTACGTACATGTACGTTGAGATGGGGCCGACCTTCGCCAACTCGATGGTGGGCATACTCTCCGCAATTGTCGATAACATTCCCGTCATGGTTGCCGTGCTGCAGATGAATCCAGAGATGGACGTCACCCAATGGCTGCTCGTGACGCTCACCGCCGGCGTCGGCGGCAGTATGCTGTCCATCGGCTCGGCTGCCGGTGTTGCACTCATGGGTCAAGCTCGCGGGCTATACACGTTTTTCGGGCATCTAAAGTGGATGCCTGTCATCGCCCTCGGTTACGCCGCAAGCATCTGGGTTCACCTCATCGTCAACAGCCGTTTCGACGGCATCATGCCGTAACATCGGCAGCCGAGCAGCCGTGTATAGTTTCCTATGAAAGTGTTCGCTTCTGTGTGCGGTGGCACGACCTGAAACCCCCGTTTTTTCGTCATGACCCCGCCCCGAATGACCGTAAAGTTGACAGATGTCCAACGAACTGCGCACCGACCGGTTTTGATCGGTATCTGCCTGTCACGACGTCATTTTTCTCGCCGGCTGACTGACTAATCCCAGGCGAAGCTGTTACTCGTGTATCCGCAGGCTGGCCGGGCCGAACAAAGACCGGCGTTTGCTGTAACAGTCAGGCTTTCTTCTTTATCGAGACCAGCTCCGCGCTCCATTGGCTCGCCGAAAGCACCTCGAGCCAGCAGCCGTTCCATTCCACCGTGTCCCCTCTTACGGGAATCCGTCGGAGCAGCTCCGCGACCAGACCCGCGAGCCTGCTGGCTTCTGTGTCGGTTGGCAGCTTGATTCCCAGCTGCCGGCATAGCTTGCGAAGCTCAACCGTCCCGAGCGCGTGCAATGAGCCGTCATCCTGAGGCCACAGGTCCTCTACCGGCCGGTCACTTTCGTCAAAGATGTCACCGACGATCTCCTCGAGCACGTCCTCGAATGTGACAATACCCTGGACGTCTCCGTATTCATCGACGACGATGGCCATGTGTCGTCGGGCTTCCTTGAAAGTCCGCAGCAGCGATTCGAGGGGTGCGCTTTCAGGAACCACAACCGGCTCGTAAACCAAGCGTGACCAGTCGACCGTCTCATCGGAGTTTTCTTGCAACTGCAAAAGTAGTTCCTTCGCCATTACGACGCCCGAAACCTGGTCCAGTTGATCTGTCGTTGAGAAAGGAAAACGGCTGTACCCAGATTGTTTCATTATCTTTAGCATCTTTTGGCGGCTGCTGTTTGCCGAAAAATAGACAACCTGTTTCCTCGGCACCATAACATCCGATGCAATCAGCTTGCGCAGTCTTGATGCCCCGACGATCATTCCCGCAGTCTGCGCGCCAATTACTCCCTCGGTACGTCCAAGCGCGGCAAGCAGCCGAATCTCTTCAACTGAGGTCACCGGCACGTCCTTCCCACCCCGCAGCGATCGGGAGATGCCCCCGCCCAAGAGTACAAGCGGACGCAAAGCGACGGCCAGCGCGTGAATTCCGTAGGCGACCGGCTTGGCTAATCTCGCCGCATGCGTTACTCCGAGGGTCTTCGGAATGATTTCTGTGAAAAGCAGAACGGCTGTCGTAAATACGATCGTGAAAATCCACAGCGTTTCCGCGCTGAAAGCATCCTCGTAGGTTGCGCCGGCTACCGCGGTGCCGATCGTATGCGCGATGGTGTTAGTGATGAGAATAGCGGCGATTGGCATGTCGATCCGGTGCTTAAACTCCTTCAGAAGCTGCCCGGACCGTTTGCCCTGTTGAGCGAGCGACTCGACCTGTGCGTGATTAATGGATAGTAGAACCGACTCGAATATCGAACACAGAAACGACACGATGAGCGCCACGGATACCGCGGCAACGAATACCTGCATGATCTCCTCCAACGGCAAAACTTTTTTGGCTAATTTCTAGTTTGTCGCAATAAAATCTGTCAAATCCAAGTGTTGTGGTACGGACACAATTCACCGTGATGGTAAGGCGGCCCGGAATCTTGTAGCAGTCGATGCACTCATTGACTGATCGCTGCTTCTAGATATCGTAGAGCAAAGGCAACGCAATCGAAAAACCGATCCACATAATGATCGCAAGCGGAATGCCGACTCTAAGAAAATCGGAGAATTTGTAGCCGCCGGCGCTCAAAATTAGCAGGTTCGTCTGATAACCGAAGGGCGTTGCAAAACTCATATTGGCGCCGAATAAAACCGCCAGCACGAACGGCAATGGTTCAAGACCCAGTTGCTGCGCAGTCGCAATCGCAATAGGTGTGCCGATAACCGCCGCCGCATTGTTCGACACGATGTTTGTCAACACAGTCATGACCAGGATAAAGGCACTTAAAATGGCCGGTGCTGGCAAATTTGTTGTGATGCTGACGAAGCCTGCTGCCAGATACTCCGCCATACCGGTTCCCACAAGGGCTTTACCGAGTGCAAGGCTGGTCACTATGATCATGATCACCGGCGTGGGCAGGGATCGTGCCGCATCGCGCCAGGTTAGGCAGCCCAGCGCCAGCATCAGCCCGACACCGATGAGGGCACTGATCGAAATCGGCATGACTCCCGATGCCGCGGCCAGGACCACGAACGCCAATACCGCCAGTGCCCGTTTCGCATGATGTGCGCGCGGCAGGTCAGTCGTGCCGTCGAGCACCAGCATGTTGCCGCTGGCCTTCAATGCGTCGATCGCATCGCGGCTGCCCTGTACAAGCAAGACATCACCTGCCCGGAGGCGGATGCTGCTCAGATCTCCGGCGACCTCTGAGCTGGGGGCTCTGGCCCTGTGAATTGCCAGCGGCAACAGGCCGGATGTCACGCTGAATCGCGCAGCCGCCAGACTGCGTAAATGCAGCGGCGATCCGCGGGTCACCACGACCTCTGCGAGTTGCTGGCCTTCCGCTTTAAGCGGCATATGTTCATCGATTGGGTGCGCGCTGTCCGAAATATTGTACAGCGTCGCGCCTAGCAGGTCCTCGAAGCGTTTCAGGTTCTCTGGCGAATCTCTTACAAACAATCGGTCACCAGGCTGCAGCTTCACAGAAGGTAGTTTTGCCAGGAACAAGGTCTCGCTGCGCCTTATCCTGTCAACCCGCATCTGTCCAGCCGTTTCTGCCAGCACTTCGGACAGCGTCTTGTCCGATGCGAAGCTGTCTTCTTTGATAAGCAACTGAGCGTTGAAAACGCGCGGTGTGGTGTCAGCCATCGGAAGCGCACGAGTCGGCAGCAGTCTCGGTGCGATCAGCCAGACGAACGTCAGACCGATACCACCCACGAGTAGAACCGGCAGCACAAAATCGAACATGCCGATTGTCGCCAGGCCCATGTCCTGGGCAATGCCAACTACCAGCAGATTCGTTGATGTTCCGATGGTTGTCGACATGCCACCAATAATCGTAGCAAGGCCCATCGGCAGCATGACGCCGGAGACAGGCGATTTCGCGCGCAATGAAACGCCGACAATTATCGGGATCATGAGTACCACGATAGGTGTGTCATTAATGAAGGCACTTAGCAATGCCACTGCAACAAGCATAAGCAACAACGCTAGCAATGGTCGGGTCGACCAGGTATAGCTCACGATTGTCGCGAGCGGTTGCAAAGCACCTGTGGTCTCGAGTGCCGTGCCAACCATTATGAGTGCGCAAATTGCGATCAGCGCCTCGTTGCCGAACCCGGCGAAAAAATGGGCAGGACCAAGCGGTGCGCCATCGATTTCATAGGGAAAGAACTGAAATCCGGCGACAAGGACGATCAATATGGCGAGGCTGGATGATTCAAGGGGCAGGCGGTCGCGCGTAAAAAGATATAGCGCTACCGCGATAAGCAGCAGAACGGCGACTCCATGAGCATCTGGCGCAATTACTTGCAATCGACTCTCGCGAAAATGCTTCTTCCTGTGCCCAGCAGGAAAATGGGGACCACAAAGCGTCTGTCAGTATTTAGCTGACGCGAGAAACGAGTCCGGCGAAAGTGTGGCAAGTACTTATATCTGGCAGTGCTGTCGAACGGTTGTGGATTTTAAGTAACTGATAAATGGCAAGATAATATGTGAGGGTGAGAGGATTTACGCAGACGTCTTGTGCGCCGCACTGCGGGCCAACTTCGTTGCGCTCAACTGTTCAAAATCGCTACTTGCTAACGTTTCTTAAAGCTGGTTCAGCGGAATGTCATTGACTCTGCGTTGTTTGCCGGAGTCGCCGATCCGGGCTTGCAAAAACCAGTTTTCGGCCTTCCTCAATCAGCAGAATGCTCGCAGCGACCGAAGCAGCCAGCAGCCAATCGCCAAGAGACAGCGCCGTGGTTGTAAATACGGTTTGTGCCGGTGGCCAATGTACCGCGGCGATCTGTAAGCTGAGGACACCGACCAGCGCAAGCCACAATTTCCGATTGGTAAATAGGTAGGATGTAAAGACAGAGCGTGACCCAGAGCGTGCGTTAAGAACGTTAAACACCTGAAACAGCACAAATGTCGTGAACGCCAATGTCGTCGCATGAAGCGCATTATCCGTCCGCAAGGCGTAATACAGAACCCCCAGAGTACCGAGTGTCATGATGGTGCCGAAACCGGCAAGCCGGATTAACAATCGCCCATCCAATAGCCGTTCTCTTAGCCCCCGCGGGGGTTTGTTCATGACCCCGGGTCGAACCGGGTCAACCCCGAGTGCCATGGCTGGCGGCCCATCCATAATGATGTTCACCCACAGGATCTGGATCGCAGTGAATGGCATGGGCATTCCCAATACAGGTGCGATACCGACCGTCAGCAGCGCGCCGATGTTGGTCGATAGCTGAAAGCGCACGAACTTGCCAATGTTGTCATAAATTGTGCGACCTTCGCGCACGGCGCGAACGATGGTGGCGAAGTTGTCATCCGTCAATACCATGTCAGCCGATTCTTTAGTGACATCGGTTCCACTGACTCCCATCGCGATGCCCATGTGTGCGTGTTTCACCGCAGGTGCATCGTTTACACCATCACCGGTCATTGCAACCACATGGCCGCGCCGCCGCAGGGCGTCTACCAATCGCACCTTGTGCTCCGGCGCCACGCGGGCGAACACTCCGACTGATTCGATCTTTTCCGAGAGCATCTCGTCGCTCATGGCGTCGATCTCGGCACCAGTGATGGCGCTGCCAGTAATGCCGAGCATCTCGGCGATGGCACTCGCAGTGGTTTTGTGGTCTCCCGTGATCATCTTGACTTGAATACTGGCCTGACCGCACAGATCGATTGCTTCGCGAGTTTCCGCGCGTGGTGGATCCAAGAATCCAGCGAGGCCGACAAACGTTAGATTTCGAAGGTGCTCAAGCAAGTTGCCTGCCGGATCAAATGCATCGGCGGGTAGCGTCGCGGATGCGATCGCCAGCACGCGCAGACCTTTACGGGCCATAATTTCGTTCTGTTCTAGAAGCTCGCTGCGTTCATCCTTCACTAGCGGTGACGAACCTTTAGCCGTGAGAAGTGTGTTACAGCGATCGAGCAAAACGTCAAGCGCGCCCTTAACAAAGACCCTTACTTGCGAACCGTCATGGTGAAATGTCGCCATAAACTTGTGCTGTGAGTCGAACGGAATTTCAGCGATGCGTGGCAGGTGGGCCCGCCGCTGTTCGATTGAGAGTCCAGACTTCGCCGCTAACACCAGAAGTGCGCCTTCGGTCGGATCACCGATGACGGAGCCATCATGTAGTTCGGCGTCGTTACAAAGCCCAAACGGCAGCAGAAAATCTCGCAGCTCGGAATTCGGGCTGGCGCCGTCTTCTGCTTCAATGGTTCCTGCTGTTCGGTAACCTATGCCGCTGACCGTGAAACGCTTTCCGTGAAAGAATAATGCGCGAGCAGTCATCTGATTCATTGTGAGGGTACCCGTCTTGTCCGCGCAGATGACCGTTGCGCAGCCCAGTGTTTCGGCGGCCGCGAGGCGTTTCAGAATAGCACCACGTCGCGCCATGCGATGCATCCCAACGGCGAGTGTGACAGTAACCACCGCCGGCAAGCCCTCTGGAATGGCCGCAACGGCCAGCGCAATTGAAGTGAGAACAATTTGAACCCAGGGTTCGCCGCGCAATAGGCCGGCAAGCAATATGGCCATCACAACAACACACGCAATGACTGCGAGTCGCTTACCGAGTGAATCGAGTTGGATTTGCAGCGGTGTGGGTGGCTCAACATCCTCAGTGAGCATCGTTGCCAGGCGTCCCATCTCGGTAGCCATGCCCGTCGCCGTCACCAACAGTTCTGCCCGTCCGCGGGTAACGATGGTATTCATGTACGCCATATTCGCGCGTTCGGCCAACGGTGTAGTTATGTCATCCAGTGCCTCAATGGTCTTGCCCACGGGCACCGATTCGCCCGTTAGCGTAGATTCGTCAATCTCGAATCCTTGGGCGACGATGATTCGCCCGTCGGCCGGCACTTTGCTGCCGGCATCCAGCAACACCACATCGCCTTGTACCAAATCAAAACGCGAGACTTCAACAACGGTACCCTCGCGCCGCACGGCGGCATGCTGCGCCAGCATCCGCTTCAGCGCGACAACTGCCTGCTCGGCTCGGTATTCCTGTTGGAAGCCGAGTACGGCGTTGAAAATCACCACCCCCAGGATTACTAACGCATCTGTAAGATCACCAATCGCCCACGCCAGGAAAACAGCAACGAGCAGGACGATGATCAAAAAGTTTTTGAATTGGTCAACGAAGACTTGCCACGCGTGGCGCCGAGGTTTCGGTATGAGACGGTTGGCGCCGTCTCGTTCGAGACGTGCCAGCGCCTCGGCAACGCTCAACCCCTTTTGTCGATCAACACCAAGTCGGGAGGCGACGTCTTGTATCGGCTGGGTATGCCACGGGCGATTGTCGGTGAGCTGCGGCTTCTCGCTGACAGAGACCCGTGCATCGGCGTGCGTCAGTCGTGGTGAATTATTCTCGATTGTGGTCTTTTTTCGACTCATCGGCATGCGCTTCTCATCCGCTCTTGATTTGCACTGACTGAATCCTTGTGTTTACCGCCGAGTAGCAACATACGAGCATTCCGAATCAAAGCGGACCAGCACCAACCATGGTGTCGGGGAAATGATTCTCGCTAGCTGCGCGCAGCGCATCTGACGGCTTGCACTAGTCATGCGAACTGCGCTATTCATCAGTTTTGGACACCCGCTCTGGGGGTCCCTCATTGTGTGTGGCCAACAAATCGGCGGCTTCTGCCGCTGCGTCACGAAACGGCAGCAGCACAATATCGGCACCAGCGGCCAGAAGAAACTCGCGATGCTGTATTGTGTCGGCGGTTAGCGCTGTGCGGCCGGCAAATCTGTTGTGCTCCAACGCATGAAGCAGCACCAGACACTTGTCCCGCCCCGGTATTGTGCTCACGACCCAATGTGCATCAGCGAGCGGCAATGCATGGAAAATGTCGGTATCTTCCAGATCTCCGTAGAGGGCCGCTAGTCCTCTCTGGCGCCAAAGCCTTACTCGCTCGGGGTCAAAATCCACGCAAAGCACCGACCGCCCGCGTCGCTGCAGTGCTTGCGCGAGGTTTCTGCCGTACCGACCCAATCCAAACACAATGGTATCGACCGGAGACGGGCTTGCCCTTGCGGAATCACGTGGAAATTCGTCAGTGTGCCTCATTCCAGGTCTGAAGATTCTGAACGCTGGGGCAAGTCGCTGATAAAACCAATGGCTATAGAGAATCATGTAAGTCGACAGCCCAATGGTAATCAGACCAACCAACGTGATTAGTCCCATGGTCGGCCTGTCGATGTGGCCCAGACTGAGGCCTAAGGCTGCTAGGATTAAAGAAAACTCGCTGATCTGCCCCATAGTAAGACCCGCCGTTACTGCGGTGTGTTTTGAATATCGCATACCACCAACGAGCGCCATGACCATGATCGGCTTGCCCACCAACACGATCACCGACAGCAGGATCGCTGGTCCCAGCGCCGCCCCCAGGTGTCCCATATCGATCTGTACACCGAGATCTATGAAGAAGAACAAGAGCAAAAAGTCACGCAGGCTCACCAGGCGAGCTGCGAGTATCGCTTTATACGGTGTCGCTGCGAGTGCAACACCGGCAACGAAGGCCCCCACCTCCTTACTAAATCCCAGTCCGGTTCCGAGCGAAGCCAACCCTATCGCCCAGGCAATCGCAAAAAGGGTCAACAGTTCAGGCCAGCGCGCCAGTGAGCGTAGCAACGACGGGAGAAGATAACGGGTAGCGATCGCTATAAGCGCCAAAAAGCCGACGCCCTTACCGATCACTTCCAGCGCTTGCTTGCCAAAGTGCACCTCCTGAGCCGCGCCGCCATAGGCGGTCAATCCGATCATCAAGATCACGACCACAATGTCCTGCATGATCAGGATACCGAGCGCAATGCGCCCATGCAGTGCGTCGATTTCTCGTTTATCCGAAAGCAATTTGATGATGATGACTGTGCTGGAGAATGTCAGGGCCGCCGCCACGTAAAAGGCAGTCATCGGCGTCATTCCGAGGGCGAGCGCAACGGCGTAACCAACTACCGCTGTCATGATCATCTGGCCCAAGCCAGCCACAATGGCTACCCGGCCCACTGAGCGAATCAGGTGAGGATCGAGCTTGAGACCAACCACGAACAGCAGAAGCCCAATCCCGAGCTTCGCAAAGAGGTCTACCTGATCAAGGGCATGTACCCAGTCCAGTCCCACAGGACCAAGCAAGATACCGACGAAAACGAATGCGATGATTAGGGGTTGGCGTAGCCAGAACGCGAGCGCACCGATCGCGGCCGCAACTGCCAGTACGGCGGCAATTTCGGAGAAAGGGTCAGAAAATGTCGTCATTGAAGGCCCTGTCCTAAGATATTTCGAGCAGACAGCCGGTAAGTTTTGAGCTAGTCACTCTGCCCCATCGTTTGTGAACCCGAAGGTATTGAATCGCAAAAACATCTATAGACCACTTGATAACGAATGGTGGTAACAACGTAGCCAGTGCGATCACGATAACCACTCCTCAACTTGGTCAACATTTGCGCCTGGATTGACAATTGACGGCCCACAGCCTGGGTCATTGGGAATTTTCATATCGAATCCGAATCCGACCGAACAACGAGTTCACGTTGCCTAGGTCAGGTGTGGAGCATCAGAATCGGAACCGATGCGCGTTTAAGCATGTATTCGGTCACACCGCCGAACACCCGCTCTGCCATACGATTCCGACTATAGGCACCCATCACTAACAAGTCCGATCGGGTCTTGCTAACAACGTCCAGAATCTCTTTTGGTTCGTGGTGCCCGCGTTGTGAAACGCGGGTTGATTTGATGCCCCAGTACCTTAAATATGTGGCAAGTTGACTGGATTTGGGGCCAGGCCGACTTTCCTTTCCACAGGTCACGATAGTGACGTTATTGGCGGTTTGTAACAGCGGCAATGCCGCCGCGACAACCCGGGCGGCTTCTGCGCTTTGGTTCCACGCAATACATACGCGTTTTCCAACACCATGTTTCTGCGTGTGTGGAAGCACCAACACTGGCCGCGCCGATTTTAAGAGCGCCGCCAGGAGAAACATGCGCGCGAGCTGGCTGCTCTTCGTAGCAGGACGCGAAACGACAAGCAAATCAGCAACGGGGCCCATGATCCCAAGAACCTTGTTCGGCGAACCGGTCTTTTCTATCCACACTGCGCCAGGTGCGGAGCGGGGCCCCCGGATGAGCGCGTAACCGTGACGCTCAGCAATCTGCTTGAACAGCGTTTTGGCGGCAGCGCTGGTCTTTCGCGCGTTTCGTGGCTTCAAATCGGCTGCCCATTCGGCCTCAGAGTTTGCGATGCCTGCAGGTGCGATCTCAGACGGCAAAGACACGTCAGAATAGCTATGTGGCCGAATATGGCAACCAAAGATGTTGGCGCGGAGTGTGTGGCCAAGACCAAATGCAGCCTGTAAAGCAAGACCACATTCGGGACGATCGGCGACTGGCACGAAAATCACTCGCATCTTTGTAATCCCCTATGCTTCCAGTGTGATCGGACTGACAAATCCCGGTGGCTTCACTGTTAAGACGGAGCAGTCGAGCTGCGTCAGGATGCTCTCAGCGGTATTACCCATGAAGAAACCGTCGATCCCAGTGCGCGCGACAGTTCCCATGACGACGAGGTCCACCGCCAGTTCGCGCGCTATTGCCGGCACAACATTCTTGGCGTGTCCTTTGATCACATGAAGCTGGGGTTCAAGAATGTCAATGGCGTTCTTGTCCACCTTACTACCGTAGGTCTTCACGAGGTTTTTCAGCCAGCGTCTTCGGGCGCTGGCTTCCTCTTCCACCATCGCGTCCACTTCGGCAACCGAAACACCCGAGCGTGGTGACCTGAAAAAATCCTCGCCGACTACATTCCACGCGTGCACGACGTGTGCTTCACCGAATTCCGCTAGTGCCAATGAAGTGGATATCTCCAATATCTGGCGGTTGAGCACATCCTTGACCGGCTCCTCAGGGTCCGTATCGACGGCCGCTAGTATGCGATGGTACTTGTGCTGTTCCGTCGGTTTGATGATCCAAACTGGGCACGGACACTTGCGCATCAGGTGCATGTCTGTGCTACCGAACAGCATATCCCTCAGGCCCCCGGCAACCTCGGCGCATTTGATGATCAAGTCGTGATCGTTTCCTAATACTTGCCGGATAATCTCGATAAAGGGTTTTCCGATAAGCACCTTCGCCTCAAGGGGCACTCCATCCGCTGCGACGGATTTAACAACCTCTTCAAGCCAATCACGTTTCTCGGCCACGGCGATATCCTGCAACTCCGCCGGCGTGACAGCCGTGATAGCCATCTGCATGTCGCCGGGAACCGCATCGACGGTAGCGCATATTGTAAGAAGTGCTTGGTTGTTCCTCGCCAGTGTGACCGCACGTTTCAGCGCAGCCGAGTAGTCCGTACCTTCATCTGCAATCAGCAAAATGTTGGAAAATCTTTTCACAACTGAGCCTCACGCTGATAAAACGTCCGCGCACAGCAACTGCGCATCTTCATATGCCCGTCAGGGAAAATAGTACGGATTTTCGTATTGCTCCGATATCGCCATAAATACGTATCGGTGTTGAGCGCAGCCTACTCGCCGGAATGGCGATAATGCGCTCACCGCTCTGGTCTCCGAGGTATGGACTACAGGAACGGCCTGGTTCTTATCGCTAATCGAGACCGGCCAAACCGGTGGTTGAACCGCCCCGGGTATTCCGGAGACTCTTTTGTGTGAGTCAGGCCGCCTTCGGGAGGCAGGGGCCGGAAGTTCACAAAACGCAAAGCGTTTTGGACGCCGAAAGCGCCCTTTAGGGTGAGAATCGCCCCAAGGCGATTCGAATCAAATCTTCTCACCCCGACCAGCATATCCCTCTCACAGTCCTATAGTGAGGGTCAATTCACCAGCACACTGCCTGAAGTCGGCAGCTTGCTGGCACTCTGCAAATGCTTCGTGATCGGTCCTGGTTCTGTGTGAAGCAGATCAAGGCGTCATCACCAAAACTGTAAATGAGATCGATTCAATATCGAGTGGGGCGCAAGAGGATAATCAGCCGCTCACACATGTTAAAGTTGCTGCTCTCGTTCATCGCTTGGGAACGGATTATCGGAAGGATCTCAGCGTGCCACCCCCAATAGAATCAGTCGCTCTGATCGGCTCGTACCTGCCGAGACAGTGTGGTATCGCCACTTTTACGGCTGACCTCGCCGCGGCAATTGTAGACAACGACCCGGATATTGACCGCACTATCGTGGCTATGAACGATCGGCCCGAGGGCTACGAGTATCCGGACACGGTCAAATTCGAAATCAGGCAGGGCAAACTAAGCGAATATCGTCTCGCCGCCAATTTCCTCAACCTGCGCGATCCAGACGCAGTGTGCCTGCAACACGAATACGGGATTTTTGGTGGTCAGCGCGGCAGTTTCATCATCGAACTCGCGCAAAACCTGAAAGTCCCCTTGATCACGACTTTGCACACGGTGTTGAGAGATCCTCTGGCGGAGGAACTGAAAATCACCACGCAGTTATGTGAGCTGTCCGACCGTCTGGTAGTGATGAGTGAGCGCGGTGCCGATTTTCTTCGTGATATATATCAGGTTCCGGAGAGTAAGATTGTACTCATCCATCATGGAATTCCCGACCTGCCTTTTCTCGATCCGGATCCGTGTAAAAAGAAGGTCGCCGCAGATGACAAGATCGTAATCCTGACCTTCGGCCTGCTCTCGCCGGGCAAAGGTATCGAGTTCATGATTGATGCCCTGCCGGAGATTGTTGGCTCACATCCGGAAGTACTCTATTTCGTGGTTGGTGCCACCCATCCTCATTGCAGAGCCGAAAGTGGCGAGGACTATCGTCTGAGCCTGCACCACCGGGCGAAGGAACTGGGCGTTGGCGACAACGTTGTGTTCTATGACCGGTTCCTGGATCGCGATGACTTGCTCGAGATAATTCGGGCTGCTGATATCTACGTCACCCCCTACCTGAACGAGGCCCAAATTGTATCCGGCACGCTGGCATATGCGGTTGGGGCGGGCAAGGCCGTCGTATCTACTCCCTATTGGCACGCACAGGAGATGTTAGCCAACGGGCGCGGCAGGCTCGTACCATTCGAAGACCACCGGGCGCTGGCGCGCGAGATCAATCAACTTCTGGACTTTCCGGACGAGCGCCTCAAGATGCGTCGTGCCGCCTACGAGTACTGCCGCCCGATGGTGATGAAGCAGATGGGCCGCCATTATCTGGATCTGTTTTCGCTGGCCAAGGCACAGTACTCGCCTGCGGTTGATGTCCCGGCACTCAAGACACTGGGTCAACAGGAACAGCGCCTGCCGCAGATCAAGTTGTACCATCTCCGCCGTATGACCGATGACACTGGCATACTCCAGCACGCCAGGTTCACCGTTCCCAATCGAGCCCATGGATACTGTGTCGACGACAATGCCCGGGCGCTGATAGTCGCGACAAGGGCATGCGACCTGAATCGAAGCGATACTTCACTGATCGATTTATCCTCGATTTACCTCAGTTTCCTGGATGATGCTTTCGATCCAGAGACGGGCAGATTTCGAAATTTCATGTCGTACGAGCGCAAGTGGCTGGAGACTATTGGATCCGAGGACTCTCACGGGCGCGCGCTATGGGCGCTCGGGGTGACGGCGGGCTGGGGGCAGGACTCGGGTCAAGTCGCTCTCGCGACCAGACTCTTCCATGATGCGCTGCCGGCATTGGAGGGTTTTTCGGACTCCCGTGCCATAGCATTCCCAATCCTCGGGATTCAGGCGTACCTGCGTCGGAATGACAATGATCGTCAGGTTCGTGGTCTGCTCGAGTCGCTGGGCAAGAGACTGCTTGAACGTTTCCGGAAGTTCGCCACCAATGACTGGCAATGGCACGAATCTGAGGTGAACTACGACAATGCGCGCCTGCCCGAAGCACTGCTCGCCTGTGGTCGTGCTTGCAACGATGATGACATGGTGAAGACCGGTATCGAAGTGCTCGAATGGCTAAGAGATATCCAGCTGGATCCTTCCGGCGGATGGTTCACACCCGTTGGCAATCAGGGCTGGTTCCCCAAATCCGGAAGCAAAGCGCAATACGACCAACAACCTCTTGAAGCTGCCGCCATGATCGGTGCCAGTATCGAAGCCTATGAATGCACGCAACGTGAAGAATGGATTCGGCTGGCTTCGACTTGCTTCAACTGGTATCTGGGGTCGAACGACCAACAGATCCAACTTTACGACTATTCGAGCGCCGGATGCCGGGACGGCCTCACACGGGACGGTGTCAATGAAAATCAGGGTGCGGAATCGACGCTGTCTTACCTGTGCGCCCTGCTCGCCATTTACAATCTGCGGGGACTAACTGCGGGAAATAATCACGTTGTACGATCGGAATCCGACAGTCTCCTGGCAGGACAGCCGGATGCTGCTTAAGGGCGCCTCAAACGCCGTTGAGCCTTGACAGCAACTCTGAAATCGAGACGGTGGCAACTCTGCACCTTTGATCAGCAATACCATACGGAATAATCAAGGTATCCCCGTGAATCATACTTCCACAGGTATAGACAACGTTGGGCACATAGCCATCTCGCTCATGCTCGTCAGGAGTCAGTATTGGCTCATCTAGCCGACCGATAACCTGCGACGGATCGTGAAGGTCCAACAACTCGGCCCATACGCTGTATCTGCGCATCGGTCCGACACCATGGAAAAGCGCGAGCCATCCCGCAGACGTCTCCACCGGCGATCCACAGTTGCCAACCTGAACAAACTCCAGCGGGTGAACAGGCTCCTGAAGGAGTTCTGCCTCGTTCCAGAAGCGAAGGCTGTCCGAGTACATGATGTAGTTATTCACGCCGTCCTGGCGTGACAACATCACGAAATTGCCGTTGATCTTTCTCGGAAATAGCGCCATTCCCTTGTTCTGCGCGGCTTTGCCGGCGATTGTATGCATCTTGAACGTCAGGAAATCGGTCGTCTCGAGAATCTGCGGCAGTATGTCAAAACCATCGTATGCGGTATAAGTGGCATAGTAGATAACTGATTTGTCATCATCCTCGAATCGCACAAATCGGGCATCCTCGATACCGGCACTCTCGTTTTCCGACACCGGGAAGATTACTCTCTCGGAGATCTGTTCATCAGGACGGAATATCACTTCGTAATTTGACCGGGCCAGCCATAACACCGTATCGATCGCGTGATTCTTGTCCTTCAATCGAAACTTGGTTGAACGGAGATTCTGTATTTGTGTATTCAACTCATCAAACGTAAACGTCTCGTCCAATCCTTCCAATAGAAGGTTCATGACCCGGTCACGCACTCCCATCTCTTCGAGTTTCCGCTGAAAATGAAGACGGTGATAGACGGGGTCTTTGTGCATCTCAGGCGTGGCAACGTATTGGCTGATTGGATCGAAGTAGATGTCGTGATTTTCGTCAGCCATTCCGCTTCGAAACTCGATTGAGGACACATGACCTTCTCCTGTCGCCCTGAAGCTCATGACGAATCGCTGCGATCCTTTGGCCACGCCCTTCTGGTCCGGATGGGGAACGATTGAAGGATTAAAGAGCGCCGCCGCTTCGACTGAATACTCTGCAGTAAAGTAGGAGCCAACAAGAAGTTGTTGCTCAGGTGACAAGGAGATTTCTTTCGGGACGTGTACTGCGATACGTTCGAAGTTCCGCAGCAGGGCGCCTCTGAAGTTCCGGTGACGCCCCGAGAAGTCCTGGATCACAGCGTCCAGCAAGTGCTGTACGTCTTCGTCGCTCAACTTTGAGACCCGACCGATCAGGGTCTTTATGCGCGCCTCGTCTCCTGGAATATGTGGCCGTGTAATAACGCGAGCGCTCTCGGCGTTCAACAACGTTGACCGCCTTTTGACCAGTTGCTTACGTTGTTCCTTGATTCTCATTAATGATTGCGCATTGTCGCGATGTGACTAACAATGATCATCGATCAGTGGCCTGGATTCGGTCCGTGCGGATTATAGCCGTGTAGCCTGCCGGAAGCTTGCATCAGAATCCACACTATTGAAAATCGCCAGATTCGAGCAAATTGATGCGAATAGCAGTCCTTAGTCCCATTTCATGGCGCACTCCCCCCCGCCATTACGGACCATGGGAATCAGTGGTCAGTCTTCTCACGGAGCAGCTGGTACACATGGGCCTGGACGTAACGCTTTTCGCCACGGGAGACTCACGAACCAGCGCCAAAATGGTCGCCGTGTGTCCGCGCCCCTATTCAGAAGACCACTCAGTCGATCCGAAGGTGGCGGAGTGCCTGCACATTTCCGAGGTTTTCGAGCGTTCCGCCGATTATGACCTCATTCACAATCACTTTGATTTTTTGCCACTAACTTATTCCGGACTGGTCGAGAGCCCTGTGGTAACGACGATCCACGGCTTTTCGTCGTCATCGATCATACCGGTCTTCCGGAAATACAATGCCCGCGGCCACTATGTGGCGATCAGTGACTCGGACAAATCACCGGAACTCGAATATATCGCGACCATTCATCACGGTATCGACGTCGCACAGTTTCCATTTTCGGGTGCCAAGGGCGAGTACCTCCTGTTCTTCGGCCGCATCCATCCACATAAAGGTGTTCACGAGGCAATCGAGGTAGCGCGACGCGCCGGGATCAGGCTGGTGATCGCCGGCATCATTCAGGATCAGGACTACTACACGACTCAGGTGGAGCCACATATAGACGGCACGACTGTGGAGTATCTCGGTTCTGTCGGCCCCGACCGAAGAGCAGACGTGCTGCGCGGAGCGATCGCATTACTGCATCTGATCAGTTTTGATGAGCCCTTCGGACTGAGTCTGGTCGAATCTATGGCTTGCGGAACGCCGGTCATTGCATTTCGCCGCGGTTCGATGCCGGAAATCATTCGACATGGTGAAACAGGCTATATTGTTGATGACATTGGGGACGCGACAAACGCGGTAGCCGCGATCAGTTCTATCGACAGATCAGATTGTCGAGCCGATGTCGAACAGCGTTTTACCGACACGCGCATGGCACGCGACTATGTTCGCGTTTATGAAAAGATATTGAACGGGGAAGCACGCGATGATGGATAAGCCATTGGTGACACGGTATGAGGGCAATCCAATCCTCACCAAGCACGATATCCCCTACTCCGTGGAGACGGTTCACAACGCCGGGGCAACCAGGTTTGGCGATCAACACATCCTGATGTTTCGCTCACACCTGCGAAATGGACGATCAATTATCGGTATCGCTCGGAGCAATGATGGCTACAAGTTCCGGGCAGATCCCAAGCCATTCATGGTGCCATCGACCGAGAGTCAATTTGCGATGCACGAAGAGTTCGGTGTCGAAGACCCGCGAATCTGCTCAATAGGCGGGGAGTACTATATTACTTATAACGCTTATTCCAGATTTGGCGTACGCGTCGGGCTGGCAAAGACGCAGGATTTTAGGTCCGTCGAGAGAGTGTCGCTAATCAGTCAGGCAGACATGCGAAATGTCGTGATTTTCCCGGACACCTTCAATGGCCGTTACGCGCGGCTGGATCGGCCCCACTCGGAAATCAACCCCTGGTGCATTTGTCTGTCCTGGTCTCCGGACCTGATTCACTGGGGTGATTCGGTGCCGGTGATGCAGCCTGCACCGTATCACTGGGACGAAATGAAGGTTGGTCCGGGCGCGACACCGATCAAGACCGCGCAGGGGTGGCTCAACATCTACCATGGCGTATTTCCGACCATGGATGGCGCTGTTTACCGCCTGGGTGTGGCGCTTCATGATCTGAAAGACCCAGCGAAAGTGCTCGGGGTTGCCGACGATTGGATTGTGTCACCGGAAGATACGTGGGAGTTAACCGGTTACGTTCACAATGTCGTGTTCACCTGTGGCGCTATTGACGAGGCCGACGGTACCGTCAAGATTTACTGGGGTGGCGCAGACAGCGTAATGTGTGTCGGCGTCGCGAAGATCGGCGAACTGATAGATCTTTGCCTGAAGAAGTCTCGACCACCTTTGTCATAAGGCAATAGCACTCAAATTGTCATCGCAGGGAAGTCAACGCGGCCCGATCGGCCATCCCGCACTGCGTGATCCGTCAATGGTGCCGGAAAATTGCCGGGATCAGTCCGGACCGGTTGTGACTTGTTAGGCACTTGTGTCCGCGGGCGTCTCCAGCATAGTTATTAATAACAATTACTCACGAACGCCCGAATGCCTTCGGGAGGCAGGGGCCGGAAGTTCACAAAACGCACGGCGTTTTGGACGCCGAAGGCGCCCTTTAGGGTGAGAATCGCCATAAGGCGATTCGAATCAAATCTTCTCACCCCGACCAATATTTCCCTCTAACATTCATACAGTTCGCGTCAACTCACTAGAGCACTGCTTTTTGCCGCATTGCTCACTGCCGGGATTTTGCCGGACACCGTTGACCGGCAAATTTCTGGCATCAAATCTCCTATATCCTTGTTACGCATGTGCCCCAATATGCCCGTCTATTGAGCACTGCCTGGGATCGGCAGCAACCATGCTTGTCATCTCCTGATCATCTTGTCTTGAGATGGCTTCGGCATTGTGGCACTGTTTGGGCCGATGGCAGCGCAAATGACGAATTCCACCCTTGGACGCACAGTGATTCTGTCTGTGTTTCTTATTTCTATCATTGCATCCGGAATTCCGCAGGTCGAAGTTCATAGTCATCAGGACGCGCATATCGGCCATGGGCACGGTGTCGGTCAGCATCACGACGATCCTGATGACGACAACGGATCTGTGGACGATGTTGCTGGGCTCGCTGATTCGGGCGGAATGCATGCGCACGATTTCGGCGTGTCGGCTGTGACACTGATCTATGCGGCCAACCTGAATTTGGCTGTTTATGGGCACAACAGTGGAGGGATTCCGCCTCCAACCGCCAGACCGCCGGACAACGTAACCGCACCTCTCTATCGACCTCCGATCGTTTAGAACAACTGATTGCTGAGTAGCAATCTCGTTGCGGCTTTGCCGCGCTTGTTCGAACGATCAGGAGAGTGCTTTGTCTCGTCTATTCATCCCGTGGCTGGTTCTCGCCACCACGGTCGCTTGGTCCCAGGAGGTTCCGTCTGATTCACCTCCGTTGACGTTGCTTCAGGCAGCGAAACTCACATTGGAGCGAAATCCGCAACTGCGCTCCGCGCCGTTTAGCCGCGAGGCAGCGGTTGCTGAACTCGATCAGGCCGCGCTAAATCCGCAGTGGTCGGTTGATTTGCAAGTCGACGATTTTGCAGGCACAGGAACGTATTCTGGTTTCGACGCCGGCGAAACCACGTTACGTCTGTCGCGGATTTTCCAATCATCAGATATACGATCCGGTCGCATGTCCGTCGCGTCTGCGCAAGGACGCGAGATTGACGATCAGCTTGAAGTCGAGCGACTGGATCTGATGGCGCTACTTGCACGTCGTTTCCTCGCCGTTGTCCACCAGCAAAACAAGCTCGAACTGGCTGAACAATCCGTTGTGGTTTGGGATAACGCCAGACAATTGGCGCTGTTACGTGAACGCGCGGGCGGCGCACCGGCAGTGGACCGATTGCGGACAGAGATTCAACTGGCGAAAGCACGCCTGCAAGTCGAGGATGCCGACCTTGAATTGCAGGCAGCGCGCGTATCGTTGGCCGCAACCTGGGGGGATCTCACGCCGGCGTTTGGCCCGGCGGACGCACAGCTGTGCAGTCTTCCCGAGCTGCCGCCATTTGAGACCGTTGCCGCGAAACTTGATCGGAATCCGGAGCTTTTACGTTTTGCTTCGGAACAGCAATTGCATGAATCACGCGCTCAATTGGCGACCGCACGCCGGCGACCCGGCTGGACCCTGTCCGCCGGTGTCCGGCGATTCGAACAGTTTGACGACCATGCATTGGTGTTTGCCGTGTCGGTACCACTGGGTTCATCGTCGCGGTCTGTACCAGCCCTGCGCCGTGAAAACGCCCTGCGCCAGCAATCAGAACTCCAAGAGCAGGCAGTGCGTCTCGACATTCATGCAACACTGAATGAGATTTACCAGGAGCTGGTCAACGCTCGCACGGCATTGAGAACATTTGATGATGAGATTTTGCCGCGCGCAACCAAAATT
>Ga0255052_10000711_pt1 | contig 26281 bp, 20 predicted proteins | sample JV7_2_21_MG_FD_188632 | JGI IMG/M metagenome (GOLD analysis project Ga0255052, IMG submission 188632) | Seawater microbial communities from Jervis Inlet, British Columbia, Canada - JV7_2_21 | ecosystem: Environmental > Aquatic > Marine > Inlet | place: Canada: British Columbia | collected...
TTGCCCACGTATTCACCGGGTGGAATTACGCGGGAGCGCCAAGTTTCCCGCAGGCTCGCCGGAACGACAATAACCAAACGGTACCGATGCAGCTATATCCGGCGTTTCATGATACTGGCGAGAAAAGTGTCCTTAATGGCGCAGTCATTCCGGAGAATCAAACGGGCGATCAGGATCTGCAGATGGCGCTCGACAATATTTTCAATCACGCCAACGTCGGGCCGTTCATTGCCATTCGCCTGATACAGCGCCTGGTTACCAGCAACCCGTCCCCTGGCTATGTTTCGCGTGTTGCATCCGTGTTCAACAACAACGGCTTCGGTGCACGCGGCGACCTTGGCGCCGTCGTCAAAGCAATACTTCTGGACCCGGAAGCGCGTCCTGCCTTGCACATGGAGATCGACGGCAAGATCAAGGAACCACTATTGCGGCTGACGCAGCTGTGGCGTGCATACGATGCCCGGTCGCAAAGCGGTGTATTCCCGCTGGGACCGGCGTACATTGTTTTCGGGCAGGGTCCTCAACAGGCGTCTCACGTTTTCAATTTCTTCAGCCCGTTTTTTGCGCCGCCGGGCGAGATCAGAAACTCAGGACTGGTCGCTCCGGAGTTGCAAATCGAGACTGAATATCAGAATACCTTTACAACAAATTATTTCTTCCTGATCACGTTCAACTGGAATTCCGCCGCACAGAATCCGGGTGAGGACGACGTGTTGATCGATATTGCGGAAGAAATAGCGATTGCAGACGACACCGATGCGTTGATCGACATGGTTGCCGACAAGCTCCTGGCGGGAGACATCTCCGCTACGCTCCGCGCAGAGTTGGTCAATATGATTGGTAGAGTCAGGCTGGCGTTTCCGGGCAACAACGCAGCGCTCGCAGCGGAGGCAATCTACTTCATTATTTCCTCGCCAGAATTCGCGTACCAGCGATAGGAATCAGGACATGAAAAGAGTCAATCGGCGCGAATTTCTCAGGCGATCCGGCGCGGCCGCAGCAGCCGGTGCGGCTTTCGCACACTACCCGGGCATGGCCTTCTCGCAGGGAGTGGGTACAGCAGCACCTTTCGGCGACTACAAAGCACTGGTTTGCGTGTTTCTGCACGGTGGTAATGACTCCTACAACATGGTCATTCCACGGAGTGACCCTGAATATCAGGTTTATTTGAATTCACGCCAGAACATGGCTGTACTGCAACAGGACTTGCTGCCAATCAACCCGCTGACACCCGACGGCACTGAGTACGGCCTGCATCCTGTCATGGGTGGTATGCAGAACCTTTTTCAGCAAGGCCGCGCGGCTTTCGTCAACAATATCGGTCCACTGGTGGAACCGACGACGAAGACGGATTTTCTGAGCAAATCCGTGCTTTTGCCGCCGCAACTTTTTTCGCACAACGACCAGCAGGATCAGTGGCATTCACTGAAGGGCGCCACCGTCAGCAAGACGGGTTGGGCAGGCCGTATCGCCGATTTGATTCGTGATCGGGTTGCGAACCAGCAAATCGCGACGAACGTCTCTTTGCATGGCAGCTCGTTATATCAGTCTGCTGAAGAGACGGTCGCCTACGTAATGGGTAGTAACGGCCCAATCCCGTTTACCGGGTTCGCCAGGCCTCAAGATCTGAATGATCCGAACTTGACTCCTGAGCAGATTCGTCGAATCGAGTTGTTCATTGAGCAGAGAAACGCCTTCGAACGCAACATCAACGGTAACTTCGACACCGTTTACGAACGTGGCTTTGCCGAAGTTCAGCGTCGGGCGGTTGCGTCAGTCGACCTGGTCAACGACGCGCTGGCGCAGGCGCCGGTTTTCAATACCGTGTTTCCCAATACACCGCTTGGTGATCAACTGCACACAGTGGCACAAATGATCGCCGTCCAGGACGTGCTGCAAATGGAGCGACAGGTCTTTCTGGCCGAGAAGGGCGGGTTCGACTCCCATGACAATCAATTACAGAATCAGCCCTTGCTGCTCGGTGATGTCAGCGATTCCATAAGCGCGTTCTATGACGCCCTGGTCGAGATTGGCATGACCAATAATGTAACGACTTTCACGCAGTCAGACTTTGCCCGAACGATGACTTCGAACGGTGACGGTACAGATCACGCCTGGGGTGGCATTCAGTTTGTCGTTGGAGACGCAATCCAGGGTGGGGAGTTTTACGGAACCTACCCGAACCTGGAGCTAAGCCCCAATAATGAAGACGACGTCGGAGGTGGCCGCTTCATCCCGACGACTTCTGCAGACCAGTATGCCGCGACGCTTGCAAAATGGTTTGGCGTCGACGACGTGGATCTCCCGACCGTCGCACCCAACATTGGCAACTTCGGCGTGCGGGATCTCGGGTTCTTCCTGTAACACGCTGCTAGGCGCTATCTGCTGCAACTGACGATTTCATGTCACTGACACGTGACCTGAAATACTGTCGTATGTCTTCGACGATCATCATGTTGGTGGGTACAAGGACGAGCGTGATCATCGTTGCGAACAGGATACCGAAGCCCAGGGAAATCGCCATCGGGACCAGAAACGCTGACGTCGACGACTTTTGCATCAACAACGGAACCAGGCCAAAGAAGGTTGTCACCGATGTGAGCATGACGGGTCTGAATCTCGCGACACCGGCACGCTTGACGGCATCCAGCAGTTCTTCCCCGTGGCGGTGTTGCTGATTGATATAGTCGACCAGCACGAGACTGTCGTTAATCACCACGCCCATTAATGCCATGAGCCCGAGAGAACTCAGGAATGACAGCGGCTGACCCATCAGCCAATGGCCGATCACTGCGCCGATTACGCCAAATGGAATGACCGACATTACAATCAGCGGTTGCACATAGGATTTGAGCGGCAGTGCGAGCAGACAATAAATAGCAAACAGCAGAACGACCAGGCCGCCTTGCAGACTACCGAAAGACTCTCGCTGCTGACGCTGTTCACCTTCCATTTCGTAAGTGATGCCCGGGTATCCGGGCAAGATTGAGTCGATGTAGTCGTTCAGGTCTGCCTGCAACACCGTCATGTTGGTGCTGTCCTTATCGATATCCGCGGTTACGTTCAGAACCCGAAAGCGATCAATTCTCGTGATTTGTGACGGTCCTCTTCCAGGAGTGAGCGTGGCGACGTTCGATAAGGGAATCAGTCGACCGTTCGGCGCCGTAATCAGCATTTCGTTCAGGGACGACAACGTATCCCTTTCGTCGATCGGGTAGCGAACCAGCACACGAATGTCATCGCGCCCGCGCTGTATGCGTTGTGCCTCCAGGCCTTTGAATGCCTGGCCGACCTGGCGGACGATGTCCGAGCGGGTCAGGCCAACGAGATGACCCTGGGGGCTGAGTTCGATCCGCAGTTCTTCCTTGCCGTCTGACAAACTGTCCGCGATTTCAAAAACTCCGGGATAAGTTGCCAGGTGCTCTTTAACTTCTTCGCCAATTCGGCTCAGGCTATCCAATGAGTTGCCACTGAATTGCACGTCAATCGGCTCGCCTGGCCGAAAATACGATGCCCGATAATTGATGGATTCTGCGCCCGGAACAGATCCAACGAGTCGACGCCATTCATTGTTGAGTTCAGAAGTCGTTATGTCGATGTTGCGGTCCTGTGTTGGCACCGTCTCGAATCGAACTGTGCTGATGTGGCTGGCATTGCTGGTTCTGGATGAGCCGATGCTGGAAAAGATATGCGTAATAACGCCGTTTCCAGGTGCGCCATCCGCGTATTTCTTTTGAAGCTCGTTCGCGGCGGCAACAATCTTCTCGGTATGCCGCGCGGTAACCTCGAACGGTGTGCCAACCGGCATGGTCAGGTTCGCTGTCGCTGTTTCACCCTCCATCGTCGGGAAGAACACGAAGCGGGTCCAGCCGCTCGATATCAGCATGAGCATCACGATCAATACGCCGGTAAAGGACGCGAGCGTCGAATAGCGGTGTTTCAGTGTGAAATCGAGCGCCGGCCGATAGTACTTCATGATTTTTTCTTCGAAGCCGTCGGCAAATCGTTCCTGCCATGCGCTGAGCCCGCTGACATTTGTTTTGTGCTTACGAAGTTTCACGTGCGCAAGGTGAGCAGGGAGAATCAGTTTCGATTCAACCAGCGAAAACAACAAGACGGGAATGACGACCAGGGGTACCGGGGCAAACCAGGTGGCGAGACGACCTTCAATAAAAACAAGAGGCATGAATGCTGCAATGGTCGTGAGGATGCCGAAGGTGACCGGGATAGCCACTTCCTTCGTCCCATGAATAGCTGCAGACAGACTGTTGTCCCCTGTCTGCATGTGTTTATAAACATTCTCCCCGGTGACGATCGCGTCATCGACGACGATACCGAGGACGATAATGAAGCCGAAAGCACTCATCATGTTCAGACTGATGTCAAAAATCGCCATCAGGATGAATGCGCCAAGGAAGCTTATCGGGATACCAAGAAAAACCCAGAACGAAACGGACGGTCGAAGGAAGAGCGTAAGCAATATGACGACGAGGATGCTGCCCTGCAACAGGCTGTATGTCAGCGTTCCCAGCCTGTCCGCCAGCCGCACCGACGCGTCGTCCCAGGTGCTGAGCTCAAGTCCGGCCGGCAGAGTTTCGTTACGTTTCGCGATGTAATCATTCACTGCCGCCGCGATCTCAATATCGCTTTGGCTGCCAGTTCTCTTGACGCCGATGAATGCTGCAAACTTGCCGTTGAAGCGTGCCTGAAGCGAGTTTTCTTCGAAGCCATCCTGCACTTCGGCAACATCACTCACCCTTACAATGCTGCCGTCCGGGTTTGTCTTTACGACAATCGATTCAAAATCGCTGCGTCGGTATGCCTGGCCCTTGGAGCGAATAAGTACGTCGCCCCCGTCCGTACGCACGTTTCCAGCCGACAAATCGACCGAGCTTCCACGAATGGCATTGGCAATATCGGCCAGCGTGATATTGAATTCCCGCAAACGGTCTGCCGAGGCCTCGATGGCAATTTCATAACGACGAACTGAACGAAGTTCTGCTTGCGTGATTGCCTCAATTCGCAACAATTCGTCGCGAACCTGCTCGGCAAACAGGCGGATTTCGGCTTCGCTGTAATCTCCTGCAACAACGACCTCGATAACATCGAATGTATGCATCGCCAGGCTGATAATCGGTTTTTCAGAATCGGCCGGGAACGTATTGATTGAGTCAACGCGGCCCTTGATGTCATCCAGCAATTCGCGCGGGTCGTAGTCAGAGTCGATTTCGATCCTGACGGAGGTGCTGCCTTCGACCGAGCGCGAGACAATTCGATCAATGCCCTCTAGATCTTGTACCGCTTCCTCGATGCGGATTGCGACACCGAGTTCAACATCTTCAGGTGTGGCACCACGCAGAGGAACACGAACGGTAATACGATCCTGTTGAAAATCCGGGAAGACCTCCAGGCGAACGCCAGTGTTGAACGCGACGAGGCCGCCAATGATGATCGCGAACATCAACAGATTGGCGGCAACCGTGTTTCTTGCGAACCATGAAATCATTGTGCTGTCCTGTGTTCACCATCGTCGTTTTGCTGACCACCCGCGCCATCAACTGGCGATCTGTTACCCGGCGGGTCGCCGGCGTTTCCTGGTCGCTCACCTTCGATTGCGACCCGGATGCCTGATGTCACTTGTCCCAATGGCGTGGTTACCAGCTGGTCGCCGCGTGCCAGGCCTTCTCCGATTAACGCATCGGTGTCATTTTGCCAGTCGATGACGATATCCCTGCGGCGCAGCAGGTCGTCTTCAACGATATAGACATAGCTACCCTGATAAATCGTATTGTTCGGAATGACCAGAACATTGCTGAGCTCATTCCCGGGAATTTCAGCGGTCACATACTGGCCAATTTTCAGTGGCGAGCGACCTTCGCTTTTCTTACCAAAGGGATCATCAATTTGCGCAATGACATGTAGTTGTCTCGCCGACTCGTCAATCGCTCCTTCGGTTCTTACCAGCCTGGCGTCCCATGCCTCTCTGCCGATCAGGTCGGAACGAATGATTACCCGGGATTCAGCGGGCGACTCCGTCTCGCCAAAGCGAAAGCTCTCCGGCAAATCGATGAACCCGAGATCGCGATTTCGGAGCGGCAGGCGAATTTCCACGACGTCAGTTGCGTAAATCTCCGCCACTTGCGTGTTGTTTGAGACGACCTGACCGACATCGACAAGTTTACGCAGTACACGACCTGCAAACGGGGCGACCAGCTGGGTTCGTTCAAGGTCCAGCTGGGCTTTTTGCAGCGAAGACTCAGCAGATTTCACTCGCGCGCTGGCCGCCTCGAGTTGTGGCACACGAAGCACGAGATCGGGGGCCTCACCCGTATTACCGAGTCGCTCCCAGTCTTCGAGAGCCTGGTTGGACCGCGCCTGCGCCTCCGCGAGCGCCTGCCGCGCGTCGGCCAGCGATGCCTCCGAAATTCTTACATCGGCGGCGTAGTCGCGTGGGTCTATCTGCCCGAGTACATCACCTTTCTCGAAAAAGCCGCCATCGCGAACATTCTCGTTGATCGAGATAATTTGCCCGCCGACCTGGGCTACCAACACGCTTTGCGTACGTGGCTGCACAGTGCCATAGCTCTGGAGATATACGCGGTAGTCCTGGCTTTCAACGGGAGTGGTTGCGACAACCATCTGTGGCCCTGCAAATGGTCGGCGCTGGGGCGCTTCCGGCGGATTCAGCTTGATCAGCATTGCGATCAGGGCGAGACTGCCAATAATGGCGACAGGGATCAGTCTTTTACTCTTAAGATTCATTCGTTGTCAGTAGCCGGATTTAATAGTCGGTCGAAAATTCGCCGCCCAGAGATAAGAAAAGGGAAATTCTGTTCTGCAGCAACTGGTTCCTGAGCTGTACCACTGTCGTTTCGGCATCGAACGCTTGCCGCTGCGACACCAGGACTGTCGTATAATCGACCAGTCCGCGCTGATATTGTTCAAGCGCCAATTCCAACGCAGCTCGCGAATTGGTCTCTGCGTCAAGAAATGACTCGTAACGCTTTTGCAAGGATGATGCGCGCGATATCGCATTCTCGACATCGGCGAAGGCGCGATAAACAAGCTGCAGATATTGCTGTTCAACCATCTGGACACGCGCGGCCGCCTGTTCCTCAAACGCCCTCAGTCTGCCGGCGTTAAACAGGGGCTGTGTCACGCCGCCTGCAATAGACCAAAAACTGTTTTCGGTTTCGAGCAGGTCTGAGAATTCTAGTGACGTAATTCCACTGCTGCCAACCAGCGACAGGCTGGGAAAACGTGCTTTGTGCGTCGAAGCAAGAGCGGCGTCCGCGGCAAGGAGATTCAGCCACGCCTCTTGCACGTCCGGTCGTCGCGTCAGCAATTCTGATGGCAGTCCCGAGGGCAAGGGATCAGTAATCACGGGCAATTCGCCCTCGATTTCCATGCGGCCATCGGGGTAGCGAGCAAGCGCCAAATGCAGGTCAGCAACGGATTCTGCGCAGGTCTGTTCCTGTTGTGCGTAGCCTGCTTCGTCCCTTTCGACCTGGTTTCGGGCGAGGTATAGATCCAGCGCACTGTTGAGGCCCTGCCGGTAACCACTGGCAACGATATCGTGGCTTTCCACAGCGATATCGAGACGTCGTTTCGCAACTTCAAGCAATTGTTTTGCCTCCATCACGCTGAAAAATGCGCCTGTTGTCGTGGCGGCAAGATTTCGTTCGGCGGCGATCAGCCTGGCACGTTGTGCTTCCAGTTCAAGTTGTGCTGCCTGCTGTTGTTTGTTCAGGCGTCCCCAAAGATCCGCCTCCCATCGTCCGTCGACGGCTGCTCTGAACGACTGCGTTGTGGTGCTTACGCCGGCACTGTCTTCGGAAACTCGTCGCGAACCATCGATGGAGACGTCCAGCGTTGGAAAGCGATTGGCGCGCGTAATGACAACGGTTTGCGCTGCTTGATTGAGCCGCGCCTGCTCTTGTGCGAGCGAGTAGTTGTTTGCAATAGCCTCTTCGACCAGGCCGCTCAATTGCGGATGTTCGAACCCTTTGAGCCAGTTCAGATCGACAGCGCCCTGATCGCCGCCACGGGCCCAGGTGTCCGGAATCTCCGGATTCTCCGTTTCCGGGGCGATTGCCGAGTGGCTGCAGCCAGTCAGTACAACGACCAGCACGAGGGATAAATACTTTAAAAACAAAGGGTTACTCTCTAACTTACGCAGTGGTCTGCGTGTTGGGAATCCGACCGCACAGTATCCCAAGAACGGGCGCCGCAAAAAAGCGCTCTTATCGGTTCTTTACAAATAAAAACAGTTAGTTGCTTTCGAAAACAATGGTTCCGCCGACTACCGTTTTGAGGATTCTCGTTTCGCGAATCGAATCGACCGGAATGTCCGTCAAATCCCGGTCAAGAAGCACGAAATCAGCCAGCATGCCCGGTTTGAGCATTCCCTTGATGTTCTCTTCAAAGGAGGCGTATGCGGCTACCGTTGTGTAGGCGTGCAACGATTGTTCCACCGTCACTTTTTGTTCCGGTATCCAGCCGTCAGGATTGGCGTCGTCGAGCGTGCGACGTGTAACGGCCGCGTAGATACCTTCAATCGGTGTGGCCGGAGCGACCGACCAGTCGCTACCGAAAGTCACGCGCGCGCCGGCGTCAATCAAAGACCGGAACGCATAGGTCGTCTTTCCCCGCTCCGGGCCAATCACTTTCTCAGCCCAACGGCCGTCATCGATAGCGTGATAGGGCTGCATGCTAGCAATCACTTCCTGAACAGCGAATCGCTCAATATCCTCCGGTGCGATATGTTGGGCGTGCTCCATACGAAATCGTCGATCACGCTCGCCGTTTGTGTCGACCGCATCGAGATAGATATCGAGCAGGTCGCGGATCGCGCTATCACCAATCGCGTGCACCATCACCTGCAGGCCAGCGGCATCCGCCCCTGTGACCCACTCACTCATGTCATCGAGTTCGTTAATGAGAAAACCCTTGTCCTCGGGCGCATCGGTGAACGGTTCAAGCATGGCCGCAGTGTGCGAGCCGAGTGACCCGTCCATAAATCCCTTCAGGCCGCCAATCCGCAGCCATTCATTACCTGTGCCGCGGCCTTCTATCTCGTCACGCAATCTTTCCCAGCTACGAAGTGGCACGACCGAATAGATGCGCGTGATCAGGTTGCCGCGATCTTCCGCACGTCGGTATGTCGTGAGGCTCTGCCAGCCGGACATGTCGTGCACTGATGTGACGCCGTTGCCAGCAACGTGATTCATTGCGGCCATAGCTTCGCGATCCAGCTGCAAAGCGCTCGCTTCCGGGATGGCCCCGTCCACCAGCATCATTGCATTGTCTTTCAGGATGCCGGTCGGCCGGCCGTCGTCGTAACGGACGATCGTGCCGCCGTCGATATTCGCGCTGTCCGCGTCAACACCAGCGAGCGCGAGCGCTGCTGAATTGGCCAGTGCCATATGCCCATCGAGGCGGGAAACCCAGACAGGATTGTCCGGCGTAACCTCATCTATCCAGTCACGGCGAGGTAACTCTCCACCCCACAAAGTGTGATCCCAGTCGCCATACTTGATCCATTCGTCGGGTTCGACGGTTTTGGCGAACGTCCCAATGCGATCTGCAAATTCTTCCGGAGTCGCGGCATCACGGAGTAGCACCGATGCGAGCCCCGAGCCGCTGGAAATAAAGTGCACGTGGGTGTCGATGAACCCCGGAACCAGCATGCTGCCCGGAACCGAAATCACTTCAGTGCCATCGCCGATCAATGCGTCGATATCGGCATTGCTCCCGACAGCGATGATTTCATCGTCGCGGCTGGCAAGGGCTTCAGCCCACGGCTGATCAGCGTTGCCGGTCCATACGCGCGCGTCTTTCACGACCAGTGTTGCACTATCGGGCGCGTCAGGCTGAGAACATGAGGTGATGCCAAGGGCAGCGAAAATGGCGAATACGAATAGCGTGGTTTTTCGATTTAGACTGTTCATGCACGTAGTATACGTCGTGAAATAGCTAAGCAGAGGTTCCCGGAATGAAACTGGATCGATTCTTGAGACTCTCAGTCGGGCTGCTGATTTTGCTCGTTTTCATCATCGCGATTGCTGCGATGCTGTTTGTTACCGAGTCTGCGCTGAATGTTTGGGATCGCCTCATTCAGGGTCCGCGGATAATCCTCTACGGCTATATCGGAGTAATGAGTGCGCTCGTCATTGCTGCGATCTGGCTCATCGTGCGGCTGGTCGTCAAGCGAAGAATTTCACCGAAAAACAAGTCCGGTCAAGCGCTGCGAAAACCGGATATCGAAGAGCGTCTGCGAGAGGCCGAGAAAACCGGCGTTGATGTCAGCGAAGCTCAGGCGGAACTGCAGGAGCTCGCGTCCCGCCAGGAAAGCGGGTCGGTGCACCTCTGTTTTTTTGGGGAAATCTCGACGGGAAAAAGCTCGTTAATCAAGGCGCTGATTCCGGAGGCCGATGTCGTGATTAATCCTGTCGGCGGATCGACGATCGACATTCGCCACTATCGATGGCGCGATGAAACCGGCACACAGATTCTACTGACCGATGTTCCTGGCACCGGCGGGCTCGAGGGCGAGCTTGATGAGATCGCTGTCGACGAGGCGCAGCGAGCGCAGCTTGTTCTCTTTGTTTGTGATGGCGACCTGACACGCAACGAGAGCCAAGCCGTGAAATGGCTGCTGGCCCTTGGGAAGCCCCTGATCCTGGTTATGAACAAATCGGACCGTTACGACCGTGAAGAGCAGGCGATTCTCATGGAACGACTGTTAGATCACCTTGGCGATCTCGGCAGTGAGTTCAATCGCGACCAGGTAGTTGCTGTCAGCGCAGGCGGGGAAGTGGATGTTATCGAGCGGCGCACTGACGGCGCTGAATCCGCCGTCCGGCGGCAACGGCCGGCGGACATCGGGGTATTGGTGGTGGCGATCAACCGTTTGCTGGAGGACAGTGCTGAATCACTCGACGTTCGACGTGATCGCGCGGTATTTCGGCTGGCCGCGGAAAAGCTGGCGGAGGCTGAGGGCGAGTATCGAACACAACGCGCGCAGCAGATAACTCGTAACTCAACGCGAAAAGCGGTTGTCGGCGCACTCGCGGCGGTGAGCCCCGGCACCGATATCATCATCCAGGGATACATCGGTACGTCGATGACCCGCGAACTTTGCAAATTGTTTGGCGCTGCACCTCGTGATCTCGATATCGAAGAATTCCTTACATTGAGCCAGAGCAGGGCGGGCAAGGCGCTGCCGCTGAGCCTCGCTGTCGCGGGCAATGGATTGAAAGCATTTCCGGGCATCGGAACAGTCGCGGGCGGGCTTGTGCATGCTGTAGCCTACGGACTTATATTCGACGCGCTTGGCCGAAGTCTCGTGATGACTTTGAGTAAGCACGGCGAACTTGATCCGGGAACAGCCGCTAAGGAATTTGAGGAAGGAATCAGTGAACATATTGAAGCGGGTGTTCGACAGGTTGCCAGGATGGCCCTGGACCACGAAAAAACCACCGACTGAGGTGGAGGCAGATGGTGGCTCTGCCCACCTGAATCTTGCCCGCGAGAGTCTGCGGGATCTTATCGATGACTCCCGCCTGCCACCTGGCGTCCGCGAATCCCTTGCGCACGATTACGAAGCGGTCGAGGGAATGCTCGACAAACTTCAGCACGGGTACCTTCACATTGCAGCATTCGGTCGGGTCAGCACTGGCAAGTCATCGCTACTCAATGCACTGATTGGCGAACAGAGATTCGCAGTCAGTCCATTGCATGGAGAAACCAAACGGAGCTCCATGCAGGAATGGTCTGAGGTGGAAGCAGCCGGAGTTTACCTCATTGATACACCGGGTCTGGATGAGGCCGGTGGCGAAGACCGGGAAGCAATGGCCAAAGAAGTCGCGCATCGCTCGGACCTTGTCATTTATGTCATCGATGGCGATATCACCGACACAGAACTAATCGCCCTACGCACCCTGCTCGAGCAAGGGCGGCCGGTTGTCGTCGCGCTGAACAAGTCTGACCTCTATACAACAGCGGATCTCGACGCGTTAATTGCGACGGTTCGTAGCAAGGCTGAGGGTCTGGTTCAACCGGACGATGTACTTGCGGTGGCGGCGCAACCACGCCCGCAGCAGGTCGTTGAAGTCGATGATGATGGCAACGAATCGTCAACAACCCGGGAGCGCGCACCTGAGGTTGATGAACTACGCCTTCGACTCTGGGAAATTTTCGAAAATGAAGGGAAGACGCTCGCTGCATTGAATGCGAGTTTGTTTGCGGCCGATCTTAGTGATCAGGTCGGTGTTCGTATTTTGAACGCACGCAGGGAGATAGGGGACAAACTTGTGCGTACCTACTGCGTGGCAAAGGGCGTTGCGGTCGCATTCAATCCTGTGCCGGTAGCCGACCTGTTTGCGGCAGCTTTCATTGACGTAGGCATGGTGATGCATCTCTCCAAAGTCTACGACTTACCGATTAGCCGTCGGGAGGCGGGGTCCCTCGTCAGCGTGATCGTTGCTGAGGCGGCTGCGCTAATGGGAACGGTCTGGGCGCTGCATTTTGTATCAAGTGCGCTGAAGGTTGGTACGGTGGGGCTTTCGACGATTGTCACTGCCGGTGCCCAGGGAGCGATTGCCTACTACAGCACTTACGTCGTTGGGCAGATTGCCGCGGAATATTTATCCAAAGGAAAATCGTGGGGAGACGGCGGACCGAAGCAGGTCGTTAATGAAATACTGGACAGCCTCGACCGCGACACTGTTCTGCAGGAAGCAAAGAAGGAAATTCAGGCACGGCTGGGATTGTGAGTTCACTTCGAGTCAATCTACATATTCCTCGAATACGATATTTGGTGGAATATTTTCAAGTGGGACTCTTGTGGAATGCATCAATTGCAATTTCCATTCGTCCTCGACTTGTACCAAAACAACGCTTTCCAGCCAGACTATCTCGTTCGATTCATCGGGCATTTTGAATGTGGCCTTGTTCCAGTAGCTAGCCCACACAAACTCGTTTCTCGATACGATTTTTATCAGGCTGAAAGAGTTTCGTCTTTCATATGAATTTTTGCCAGGTCTTATTGCTTCAATAAGCACGTCGATATCCCAGACTTCACCGGCTTCAAGCAGCTGAAAATCTTCAGTGACCACTGACTGCATTCCCGCATAGTCATGTGCTGACATTGCAGCAAATAATTCTTGCACCGCGCTGAATGGAGTGTCTTCGGCACCCTGAGATGTTGCGCAAACCAGGATACTCAGGGAAAGCAATACTGCTCTAAAAATTATCGTTGCTCCTTAACATCGTCGGATCTCTATCGAAGTCTACTGGCAAGTTTCGCGGAGAGTTTACCTAATTCGAATCAAGCCAGCCGTCCCCGGAGATTCGTGTACGCGCAATATGCCACAAGCACCATAGCGCCCAAGTGAAAATGGTCGGTAACACAACCCAGAAGGGCGCCTCGTCGATAACCCACCCGGAAGCGTCTCTTGCATCGACAGCAGCCGCTAGAACGACGATCGGCCAATAGAGTGTGATGCCGAGTGCGGCCCCGAGAAGGATCTTGCCCGATGGGTGATTGCCCCAGTGACCAAGCAGTCCGGCGGCCAGGAGCGGAATATAAAGAACAAGGTCTGCGAACGCGAAGCCATACCAGAATGCGGCCCCAACTTCGGTAATTTGCTCAGCTGACTCCTGTGTGCCCATGTGAACGCCGTGCTCATAGTCAAAAGCTGGAATGGCCTGTGCGTAAGTCAGGTAGGCGACAAGTATCCAACCCGGAACCTGTACGATCCAAAAGCCAACGCCTCGACCCGCCATCACTCATGCCCGAAAGTTTTGATGTGCAACCAATATTATTCCGGTCGGCGGACGGAATCAGAGGATACCGATCACGTGCCGCCAAGCCTGTAATTGCTGAGAATGGCTGTCTCATATCTATATGATTTTAAAGCCTAAATCGGTATGATCCATGACCAATGAATGCCGCTACCGAGATGCGCAACGAGCGAATCTGGGCAACTATCTGCGACATACCTGAGGGGTGTGTGGCGAGCTACGGACAGATCGCCGGGATCGCCGGCATTCCCCGCGGCGCACGACAGGTTGGATACGCACTACGGCACTTGCCCAAAGGAAGCAAAGTGCCATGGTATCGGGTAATTCAGGCTACAGGAAAGATCGCTTTCAAAGTGGGAAGTGATGCGTTCAACGAACAAAGCAATCGACTTATGATGGAAGACGTTGCGATTCTGAAGGGTCGCATCGACATGAAAAAATACCGCTGGCAACCGGATCTTGATGAGCTCCTGTGGAAGCCCAGCGCAGCCTGGGACGATGACGAATGAAACGCAAACTGCGTTCGCTGTACCTCACCTATCTTCTCGACAGGCGCTGCATTGCAATGAGGCGTATGCTCTTCGAGTTTTGGCGCACGTTGACCTTCAAGAAAAGAATTGTCTCTGTTTTTGTGCAACTCGACGACCCGTACTCTTACCTGCTATGTCACTACCTCGCGTACGTCATGACCCGGTACAAAAAGGTCGAGTTTCGTTTTTATTTGTGCCAGGCGTTGCGCGGCGATTACATGCCGCAACCAGCGATGCTCGCAGAATACTCAATGACGGATTGTGTACTCCTCGCACGCGAGTTTGGCATCCCTTTTCTGGACGTCGGCGATGTACCGGCTGTTGAGCATCGGCGATCACTGCTCGAGTATCTTGCCGCCGAACAGGACGAAGAAGAATTCGGGGAGACCTTTATCGAGGCAATTACGCTGTATTGGCGCGGTGATGCTGAAGGCGTAACGCGCATGATGGGCCGAACCTATGGTGAGACCATAGAAACCAATGTGATGGTCGGCAAGAATCAACTGTTGTTACGAAAGATGGGCCACTACAACTGCGCCACAATGTATTACGCAGGCGAGTGGTATTGGGGCGTTGACAGGCTGCATTATCTTGTCGAGCGATTCGACGATCAGGGTTTGAATCGATTCAGGGATCCCGTTCCCGAGCTGGCTTCGTTGGAACAGGCAACTCGCCTGAAATTGCCGGCAACGGTGCCCGCACGTGCGGAGACGCTCCCGCCGCTGGAAATATTTCACTCCTTTCGAAGTCCTTACTCCTACATCGGCCTGGCGCACGCTTATGAGATCGCAGATGCGTTCGGCCTGACGCTCGAGATACGCCCGGTGCTGCCGATGGTGATGCGCGGCGTGAGTTTGCCGCAAAGCAAACTGATGTACATCATTAAAGACGCAAACAGGGAGGCGCAGCACCACGAGGTGCCGTTTGGCAAGATTGCGGATTCACTCGGCGTGGGCTCGGAGCGATGTATTGCCGCTTTCTACTACGCAAAAAAACAGGGAAGAGAACGCGACTTCCTGATCGAGGCCGGCAAGGCAGTATTTGCCGAGGCGATTGATGTTGCCACGGACGAGGGCATGCAGGTCGTCGCGGAGCGATCAGGCCTTTTCTGGCCGGAACTTCAGGCCGCCATCCAGGATGAAGGCTGGCGCGACCAGGCCGAGGCGAACCGCGAACTCTTGACAGAGGCGGGCCTCTGGGGTGTGCCGACCTACAAGATTGGTGAGCAGGCGTTCTGGGGGCAGGATCGTGACTGGCTGGTCGCCAGAAAGATCGAGGATCTTTGTCATGGTGGCGAGGGCATCATGATATGACCAGGCCGGTCGTGATTTTTTCACACGGCCAGGAAAGCGGGCCGTGGGGAACCAAGATCCGGTCCATGGCAGAAAATGTGCGCGAGCTTGGTTGTGAAGCCGACAGCATCGACTATCAGGGCATTTCCGATCCAACCGAAAGAGTCGACAAGTTGATCGCAGCCTGCGAGGGCATTTTCGATCCTGTTGTTTTGGTCGGATCCAGTATGGGCGGTTATGTAGCGACTGCTGCCGCGGAGAAAGTGCATGCCATTGGCCTGTTTGTTCTCGCTCCTGCCTATTACGTACCCGGATATGAGAATCTGACGCCGAATGCGCCTGACATTCCACTTGGCATTGTTCACGGCTGGCATGACGACGTTGTGCCTGTCGAAAACAGCATTCGTTTTGCGAAGGAATGCAGTGCAACTTTGCATATTGTTGACGGCGATCACCGTCTGTCAGACAACATTGATGATATTAATTATTACCTGACCGGTTTTATCAACGGGTTAGTTGACGACTAAGAGGATTACCAGGATGAAAACACTGCTTGTATTAGCAATGTCTTTGCTCGCGTTTGGTTGTTCGTCCGGCGAATCAAACTCCGGAGATGAAACCATCGGCAAGGAAATCGCCGACGACTACAATGAGGCGATGGACAAAGCGCAGGACGTGGAAAGGCAATTGCAGGAACAGAAGGACAAGATGGAAGAAGCGTTGCGGGAAGCAGAGGAGGTGCCTCAGGACCCCTGACGTACAAACTCTGACAGGCCGGTGAGACCCGGAGTTGGGTCTGTGATTACCCAGGTTGGTATTGCACGCATATAGTCGCCGTAGCGATTCTTGTCTTCGAAACGTGCCCTGAATTCAGATTTCATCATGTGATCAATACATGCCGGTACGATTCCGCCGGCAATGTAGACACCACCGGCCGCGCCCGTGACAAGTGCCAGATCCGCTGCAGCGCTCCCGAGAAATCTGAAAAACTGGTCCATCGTTGCCTGGCACAGCGGATCATCGGCTTGCGCAGTTATTTCTTCCGACGACGGTAGATCGATATTATGCATCGCGTTGTGCAACGCGATGATCCCTGGGCCTGAAAGGACGCGCTCAGCTGAACAATGGCCGAACCGCTCCCGTAACTTCGCGACAATCGCATCTTCATTATCGCAGCGTCCGGACACCGTGATGTGTCCTCCCTCACCACTCATCACCGCACCATCGGGATCATTGTCAATCCAGGCAGACATGCCGAGTCCACTACCCGGGCCAAGAGCCGCGATGTTTCCACGGCGATAATGTGTTGCTTTGCCAACCTCGATTCTTTGACTGTCATCAAAACCCGGGAGTGCATAGCCAATGGCGTGAAAATCGTTGATGACGTCGGTTTTCTCTACGCCCAGTCGCCGACTTATTTCGTCACGGTTGAACTGCCAGTCGCGATTGATCATGCGAACGTCATCACCATCAACGGGTGCAGCAACAGCGAGGGCACAATTTGTCGGGTTTGAGTCTGTTTCTACAAGATAATTCGACAGAATTTCCTGAAGGCTTCCCACACCGTCATTTCGATAATGGCGAACTGCCGAGACCTCAAACGACGGCGGGCAAAGCAACGCGCAGCGACTGGAGGTTGCACCAACATCGGCAACGATCCAGCTTCGGGTGTAGTCGGGTCTTGCCATAACGATCACAGCATTACCGCCCAATTCAAAAAAATCAATGGTTTGTGACGCCCCGGAAACGGGTAATATTGGCGTCCGATGAACGTGACGCGACATCTTTTGCGCCCCTGGTACTGGTTTACGGGTAAGGTTTTCGGGTTCTGGGCCCGTCCTGTGGTGCAGCCGGCCGAGCCGGCCACCTTGTTTGCGGGAAGTGATGCGCCGGTTTGTTATGTGCTCGAATCGGGTGGCCTTGCCGATACGCTGGCACTGGAGCGCTTGTGCCGGATCCACGGGCTGCCAGCACCAACCGATTTCCTCAGTTATTGTGGAATCACCGAAAGCCGGCGAATTGTAGTGCTGAAACGCATGCGCGGTTTCATTTTTCGTCGTCGCCATGCGACCGGCTCGAAACGTTTGAAACGACTGATCGACGCCAGCATCGAAGCCGGAGGCAAAGAGCTTCTACTCGTACCGGTTGGAATCTATTGGGGGCGTTCACCGAAGAAAGATCACTCCTGGCTGACATTGCTCTTCTCTGAGCACTGGGATGTTGCTGGTCGTACACGGAAATTCTTCGCCACTGTTTTTCAGGGTCGAAATACACTGTTGCGGTTCAGCAACCCATTGCCACTCAGTTCAATCGTGCAAGATGGCCATGAGCCGGAAGTTTCGTTTCGCAAAGTCTCACGAATTCTGCGCGTTCATTTCCGTCAGCGACGGATCGCAACGGTCGGCCCCGATTTGTCGCATCGGCGTACGCTGGTTAACGACGTCCTTAATGATCCGAATGTTCGATCGGTGATTGACGCAGAATCTGCCGACAATCGGGTCAAGCTGGAGCGTACGACACAAAATGCGCGTGGTTATGCCAGGGAAATTGCCGCACACATTTCTTACCCGACAGTTCGGGTTGTTGAGCGGTTCCTTGGCTGGGTCTGGCACCGAATTTACGACGGTCTGGAAATTCAGCACGTCGAGACATTGCATGAAGAAGCCAAGAACAATGAGATCGTCTACGTGCCGTGCCACAGGAGTCATTTCGACTACTTGCTCCTGAGCTATATAGTCTATCACCAGGGCTTGAGCCTGCCGCATGTCGCGGCGGGCATTAACCTGAATATCCCATTTGTCGGCGGAATCCTGCGACGTGGCGGCGCGTTTTATCTGCGCCGCAGCTTCAAAGGGAATCGCTTGTATGCGGCCGTGTTCAATGCTTACCTGCGCCAAATTTTGACACGTGGCCACGCGATAGAATATTTCGTCGAAGGTGGGCGAAGCCGAACAGGTCGTTTGCTGGCGCCCAAAGCGGGCATGTTGGCGATGACGGTTAGCTCCTATGTTCATAATCCGCGTCTGCCGGTTGTTTTTATTCCGGTTTACTTCGGTTACGAGAAATTGATCGAGGGAAATTCGTTCATTTCTGAAATGGCCGGTGCCAAAAAACAAAAAGAGTCTTTGTTCGGCCTGATTCGATCAATCAAATCCTTGCGCGAGTACTTCGGCAAGGTTTACGTGAACATCGGCGAACCTATTCGACTTGACGCGTTGCTCGATGCGCGGAAGCCGGACTGGCGCGCCGGCAACGGAAGCGAAGACGACCGGCCGGCATGGATCAGCAACGTTATTGACGAGCTCGGCGATACAATCATGTGTGAGATCAATGCGGCCGCAGCCGTGACGCCAATCAGCCTGCTGGCATATGCGTTGCTTTCTACGCCGAAGCAATCCATGGGCGAACAGGAGCTCCGCGCGCAACTTAATCTCAGTGTCAGCCTGCTCAAGCGATTCAAATATTCTGACCTGGTAACCGTGCCTGAATGGAGCGCTGACGAGATTCTCGATCACGGCGAGAAGCTGCAGGTGGTCAGTCGAACTGCTCACCCGCTGGGAGATGTGATCAGCATGGCCGAACGTGAAGCTGTGTTGATGACTTACTTTCGAAACAACATTCAGCATCTTTTCTCCATACCAGCATCGATTGCTTGTTGTTTCATCCAGGGCCGCCGTCTTGCTCACGTTGAATTGCAGCGCCTCATCGCGATGATTTATCCATTCATGAAAAGCGAGCTGCGGCTTCAATGGGACCTCGAAGACATAGATGAAATTACGACAGCAGCGATCAATGCCCTGATCGATGAAAAGGTCCTGATGCGTGAGGGCGACAATCTCGTGCGGCCGCCAACCGGGTCGGCACCGGCGTTCCAGCTGATGATGCTCGGACAATCGATGGTGCCAATGCTGCAGCGGTTTTACCTGGTCATTGCGCTGCTGATCAGAAATGGGTCAGGCGCGTTGTCTCGCGCCAAACTTGAGGGTTTGTGCCAGAAGAGTGCGCAGCGGTTGGCAATGATTTACGGATTGCACTCACCGGATTTCTTCGACAAGGCGCTATTTCAGGATTTCATTCGTACGCTTCGTGACCACGATGTCGTGCGACGTAACGAAGCCGGCTTTCTTGAGTTCGGCGATGACATCAAGGCAATCGGCGAAGATGCGCGGCTCGTTCTGGGTGAGGAGATCCGCCACAGCATATTGTCACTGACTTTTTCCGGGCCTGGATTTGATCGTTTATGAATGTCGTTTCCTTCTACCGCTTCACTGACGTCAGTGATCCGGATGAACTGAGAGGTCGTTTGCAGGTGCTTTGTGAGCGCAACGACCTGCTTGGCACAGTGCTTGTCGCAAACGAAGGAGTGAACGGAACGCTTGCCGGTTCCGACGAGGCTGTGCGGTCGGTTTTCGACTGCTTGCAAGAGTCGCTGTCGCTGGCCGAGCCGATCGAGGGTCGATGGACCGAAGCCGATGAGGCACCGTTTCGGCGCATGCGCGTGAAAGTAAAAAGGGAAATCGTGACGTTGGGTAGACCGGACATTCGACCGGACAAAATGACCGGTAAACATGTTGGTGCCGATGAATGGAACGCACTGATTTCTGACCCGGGTACATTGGTTATCGATACGCGAAACCAATATGAATTCGAGGTTGGAACCTTCAAGAACGCGATCGACCCGGCAACCGACAGTTTCCGGGAGTTTCCGGAGTACGCCAAAGAGCTTGCCGAAACTGACCCGAATCGTCCGTTAGCAATGTTTTGTACCGGCGGCATACGCTGCGAGAAAGCGACGGCACTGATGCTGGAGCTTGGCTTCAACGACGTGTATCACCTGCAGGGCGGCGTTCTCAAGTACCTTGAAGAAGTCGATGACGACAACAACCTGTGGGAGGGCGAGTGCTTCGTTTTTGATACGCGAGTTGCTGTTGACCGGGACCGGGCAGAGGGAGGCTACGTGCAGTGCCACGCCTGCCGGCGTCCATTGAGTAGCGAAGACCTGGAATCACCGGACTACCGCGAAGGCGTTTCCTGCCCGAGATGTGTTGGCACGCTGGATTCAAAACGCGAAGCGCGTCTGGAGGAACGGCGCAAACAGGTTGCGCTTGCGAAGGAACGAGGCGAGGATCACATTGGTGCCCACGTTGATTGAATCCTCGGAAATTACCTGCCCGCTTTATGCCTGCCAGTATTACCACGACCGCAAGGGCTGCGGCGAACTCCTGAAGTCCAAACCCGGTGACTGCTGCGTATTCTGTTCCTACGAAACTATGCAGTGCCCTCCCATGCAGACAGGCAATGGCTGCTGCCAGGTTTGACTAGCCCAGTTACTGTGACCTAGGTAGTAACCTGTCTTGTCAGCAAGGTCTAAACTGTTTAGGGTGCCTAGTTCAGGAAGGATGTTGTGACGAAATCAGCTAAAAATCAAACACTTGTGACGATCTGGGGGCGACTCGTCCTCGGCGCATTTGTGTTTGCGTGGCTGAATGTTGCTGCTCAGCCCTGCCTGATGGCGATGGACATGACGGTTGAGCCGGACATGGCGCCGGCGCATGCCGGGCACGGCATGCACCAGGATGATCATGATGCAGTTGATGCCGGCGATTGTGGGCATTGCCCGCCATCGGGAGCAGGCAATCATCAAGGTACGTGCGCCACTATGCAGGCTACCGATTGCAGTAAATTGCCGATTTCGAATCTCGACGCTCGGCAGCTCAAATTCGAGCTCAAGGATGTCCCGGGGATGTTCGCCCTGTCGCAGGCGCCACCCCAGACCATTCTCGCCGGACGAAAGTCAGTCCCGGCGCCACGCACCTGCGAGCGCCTCAGGTTTTCCCATAGTCCGCCACTCAATCTCCGATACTGCGTATTTCTGAAATAGCGTTCTCTTCTTTGTGATTCGGTTTTGTCGATTACTGACGAGGAGTTCGTTCGATGTTATTTGCTCGTGGGCGTATGCCCCATCTATTCCACCTATCGCAGAAGAAAAACTGCGATCGACCTTGGCCCAGCCAACTTTTTCTAATCGTTGTCAGCGCATTGCTTGCGCTGAACGCAGGTGCGCAACAGCGTATCCCGTTGACACTTGCTGCCGCCGAAGACCTTGCGCTCAATAATGAGCCAGGACAGGCAGGGTTGCTTGCGCGCGCCCACGCGATGGAGGAAGAGTCAATTGCTGCCGGTCAATTGCCGGATCCAACGCTGCGCATGGGGCTTGCAAACTTTCCCCTGCAATCAGGAGGATTTAGTACCGAGGGCATGACCCAGGCGCAGCTTGGCATTCGTCAGACGTTTCCGCCCGGACAATCCAGGGCCGCCAACACCCGGCAATTTCAATCACTCGCCGTCGAGATGCGGGAGAGCGCCGATGGTCGCGGTCGTGATGTGCTGACCGCAGTGCGGCAGGCATGGCTGGAGGTCTATTATTGGCAGCGCGCTCATGCCCTGGTTGACGAGTCGCGGCCATTTTTCGCCGATCTTGTCATTGTCACCCGCTCCATGTATTCGGTCGGACGGAAGAATCAACAGGATCTGCTTCGTGCCGAACTTGAGCTCAGTCGTATCGATGACAGGCTTATCGATTTCAGCCAAAAGCACGCTCGTGCGATTGCCCGGTTGTCTGAGTGGGTTGGCGCAGACGCGAGACGTCCAATAGCTGAGAAGCTGCCTCAATGGCAGCAGATTCCGCGATTGGAAGTGCTGCAGGAAAATCTTCTGAACCACCCGGCTCTAATCGCTGCCGATGCACGCATAGACGCCCGCCAGGCCGGCATCGACATCGCCGAGGAACGGTACAAACCCGGTTGGGCAGTGGATCTTGGCTACGGTTATCGCGACGGTATTTTGCCCAATGGTAGCCCGCGTTCGGATTTCATCAGCCTGTCGGTAACGATGGACCTTCCGTTCTTTCGAAAAGATCGGCAGGACCGAAAACTAGCTTCCGCGCTGAGCGAGCGCCGGGCGGCAAATGAATCGAAAGAGGAACTTTTGCGTCGCCTGAATAGCCGGCTCGAAGCTGACTATGCACATTTTCTTGAACTCACCCGGCGCATCGAACTCTACGAGAAACAGATTCTGACGCTGGCTGATAGCCATGCACAGGCGGCTCTGGTTGCATACCAAAGTGATGCCGGAGACTTCGCCGATGTCATGCGTGGCCACATCGATGACCTCGATACGAGGGTCGAACATATTCGTCTGCAGGTAGAGCGGGCACAGAGTTACGCCACACTTGCCAATCTCGGAGGGTTACCCCGATGAACAAAACTACTTTAGCCATCGTGTCGCTTGTTGCAGCAGTCGCACTGGGTGTCTTTATTGGCCGAATGTGGCAACTAAATGTCAATGACGCCGGTGCTGATGCCATGTCGGCCAAGCGAGAGATTCTGTACTGGAAGGCGCTGATGGATCCCGATTATCGTCGCGATGAGCCAGGCAAGTCGCCGATGGGTATGGATCTTGTCCCTGTGTATGCCGATGAGATTGCGGGAGACGATCCAGCCGTTGTTTCGATCAGTCCGAAAATCGTAAACAACCTCGGCGTGCGTACCGCGCTCGTCGAGCGCGGCGCATTGTCTCGACGAGTCGAGACCGTCGGTTATGTGGGCTACGACGAGGATACGCTGCAACATATCCACACTCGCGTCGACGGCTGGATCGAAACACTCGCCATCAAGGCGACGGGCGATCCTGTAACGCGCGGCCAGCTCTTGTTTGAGCTTTACTCTCCAACGCTTGTAAACGCACAGGAAGAGTATCTCGCGGCGCGCAGTAGCGGCAATTCCACATTGTTGAATGCGTCACGTGAGCGATTGAATGCGCTTGGTGTGTCCGAAGGCGGGATCTCTCGTCTGGACAGGGAACGGACAGTCAATCGGCTTGTAAGCGTATTTGCGAATTCCGACGGTTACGCGGCACGACTCGGCGTTCGGGAGGGAATTTACATTACGCCCACGACCGAGATCATGTCTATCGCCAAGCTTGACCAGGTGTGGGTGCTTGCTGAGGTGTTTGAGCGCCAGTCCGCCTGGATCCAGGCAGGACAGCAGGCAGAAGTGGAGCTTGACTATCTGCCAGGCCAAAGCTGGCAGGGTACGGTCGACTACATCTACCCGGAACTCGATCCCGTAACGCGTACGCTCAAGGTACGGCTGCGCTTTGACAACGAATCACAAGTGCTACGCCCGAACATGTTTGCGCGAATAACCGTTTTCGGATCGGAAACAAATGCGGTGTTGCATGTGCCACGTGAAGCATTGATACGCGGGGGCGCCGTAGATCGTGTGGTCCTGGCTCTCGGTGACGGTCGTTTTCGCGCCCAACCAGTTGACATTGGTCTGGAATCGGGCGATCGCGTCGAAATTCGGATGGGCATTGACGAGGGCGATCTCGTCGTGACCTCTGGACAATTCCTGATCGATTCGGAGTCGAACATTGATTCAGCGCTGGCCCGCTTGGATGAGAATCCCAGTGCGCGTTTGCCTAATCGGGTCCTGATCGGCGCGGTGGTCAGGAGTATCGATATGGCCACGCTCAGAGTGACGCTCCAACACGAACCGGTGCCCGAATGGTCCTGGCCCGCCATGACGATGACTTTTGATGTCGCTGAGATGTCATTACTTTCAGGTGTGCAGGAAGGCCAGTCAGTGGACGTTGGCATCCAGCGATATGCTGATGGCAGGCATAGCATTACGGACATTGAGCCAACGGCCGAAGTGCCGGTGGAGCCTGAAGACAAACCCGAATCTCCGACGGAGATGGATCACGGCGATCACGATGCAGAGGCGATGCAATGATCACCGGGCTAATTCGTTGGTCGATCAGGAATCGCTTCCTGGTCTTACTCGTGACCGCGTTCCTGGTTGCAGGCGGCCTTTACTCATTGAATCAGACGCCGGTCGATGCGCTTCCTGATCTGTCTGATGTGCAGGTCATCATCAAGACGTCATTCCCGGGGCAAGCGCCGCAGGTAGTAGAAGACCAGGTCACCTATCCGTTAACGACCGCAATGTTGTCTGTTCCGAAGGCGGTCACCGTACGTGGTTATTCGTTCTTCGGGGATTCCTTTGTCTACATCATCTTTGAAGATGGCACCGACCTTTACTGGGCCCGCTCGCGGGTGCTCGAGTATCTAAGTCAGGTGACCGGGCAGCTGCCGAATGATGCCAAACCGGCGCTCGGACCAGATGCGACTGGCGTGGGATGGATTTACGAATACGCGCTGGTCGATCGCACCGGCCAGAACGATCTTTCTCAGCTGCGGAGCCTGCAGGATTGGTTCCTGAAATACGAATTGCAAACGGTGCCCGGTGTGGCGGAGGTAGCCACGATTGGCGGCATGGTCAAGCAGTACCAGGTTGTCGTTGATCCGGACAAGTTGCGCGCTTTCAACATTACGCTTGCAGAAGTCAGGCGAGCCATTCAGGCCGGCAACCAGGAGGCGGGCGGATCGGTCATCGAAATGGGAGAGGCTGAATACATGGTTCGGGCGTCTGGCTACTTGCAGAGCACCGCGGATCTCTCGAACATTCCGCTCGGTGTCGATGCAAATGGCACACCGATAATCCTGTCAGATCTCGCTGAGATCAGGCTCGGTCCGCAAATGCGCCGCGGTATTGCTGAGCTTGATGGCGAAGGAGAGGTTGTCGGCGCTGTCGTCGTCATGCGATGGGGAGAAAACGCGTCGAAAACCATCGATGCTGTGAAAGTTCGGCTTGCAGAGCTCTCACGAAGCTTACCGGACGGTGTCGAGATTGTTACGACCTACGACAGATCGGACCTGATCGAGCGCTCGATCGAAAACCTCGAGACGAAGCTTATCGAGGAGTTCGTGGTCGTTGCCCTGGTTTGTGCCCTGTTCTTGTTCCACCTGCGCTCGTCGGCAGTTGTCATTCTGAGTCTTCCGATCGGCATATTAAGCGCATTCATCATAATGAAGGCGCAGGGTATCAACGCAAATATCATGTCTCTGGGCGGTATCGCGATCGCTATCGGGGCGATGGTTGACGCGGCTATCGTAATGATTGAAAACGTCCACAAACATATAGAACACGAGCCGCTCACTGACGAAAATCGCTGGCGCATCGTGGGGGACGCAGCGAGCGAGGTTGGCCGGCCACTGTTTTTTTCACTGGTGATCATTACGCTGAGTTTCTTGCCGGTGTTTACGCTGGAAGCTCAGGAGGGGCGGCTGTTCGCACCGCTGGCGTTTACAAAAACCTACGCAATGGCGGCGGCGGCGGCGCTTTCGATCACTCTGGTGCCGGTCCTGATGGGGTACTTCATTCGCGGCAAGGTGACACCGGAGCATAAGAACCCAATCAATCGCGCGCTGATTGCTATCTATCGGCCGGTTATTGATGGCGTCATTCGATTTCCAAGGGCGACCCTGGTTGCCGCCGCGATAATCCTGGTCGCAGGCCTCTGGCCTGCCACCCAACTTGGTTCTGAATTCATGCCGCCGCTCGATGAAGGCGACCTCATGTACATGCCAACGACCTATCCAGGTGTGTCAGTCGATAAGGCGCGGGAGATTCTGCAGCATACGGACAAGTTGATCAGTTCAGTTCCGGAAGTGAAGAGCGTGTTCGGAAAAATCGGGCGTGCAGAAACCGCAACGGATCCGGCGCCATTGACAATGATCGAGACAGTAAT